>Ga0265780_10003841_pt1 | contig 19584 bp, 21 predicted proteins | sample P1T30metagenome_FD_192432 | JGI IMG/M metagenome (GOLD analysis project Ga0265780, IMG submission 192432) | Plant litter microbial communities from East Loma Ridge, Irvine, California - P1 T30 | ecosystem: Environmental > Terrestrial > Plant litter > Unclassified | place: USA: California...
ATGTGGCTCCCGCCCCAAATAATAAGATAACAAGTATAAAAGATACGTCCATCAGTATGAATTATTTTACCAGAAATATATAACCTAAAATAGAGCAAACACCTAAAACAAACACCAACAGGTAAAAGCCTACGCTTCCGTTCTGTATGGTTTTGCCTTCATTGCCAAGCAGCGTTGCTGCCCTGCCCAGACCAAAAACAAGGCCCGATAACGCTACCTCAATAACATTTTTAAAGAAGCTGCCTATGGCATATATAGGTTTTACAATTATGGCGGTATAAATTTCGTCTACATAATATTTATTGTACAATACATTAGTAACACCGGTAATCTCGGCATCGGCAGGCGGTACTTCACCTCTCTTAATGTATTTGGCGTAGGCAATACCAATACCTATAAGGGCGCCAGCTACTGCAATTCCCATAAGCATATACTCAGTGTTGCCTAAATGATGGTGCTCTGCCGGTTTTGCCATTACAGGGGCAAGGTATTCATTAAGCCAGCTCATTCCCGGTAGGCTTATAGCGCCACCTACAAAAGCGAGGATGGCTAAAACAATAAGCGGGAAGGTGATAAGGCTTGGCGATTCATGCAAATGGTGTTTCTGCTCTTCGGTACCTCTAAAGTCTTTGTAAAACGTAAGGTATAGAAGTCGGAACATATAAAACGCTGTCATAATAGAAGCCAGGGATCCAATAATCCAAAGCACTTTATTATGGTGGAAAGCCGTCATTAAGATCTCGTCTTTAGAAAAGAAGCCCGAGAACGGTGGTAAACCTGATATGGCAAGGGTAGAGATAAGGAATGTGATAAACGTTATCTTCATTACTTTTCTAAGTCCGCCCATGTTACGCATATCCTGCTCGCCGTGTAGCGTGTGGATAACCGATCCTGAACCAAGGAATAGACAGGCTTTAAAGAAAGCGTGTGTTATAACATGGAATACCGCAATTTCGTAAGCTCCAAGCCCAAGGGCAAGGAACATTAGGCCTAATTGCGAAACGGTAGAGTAAGCCAGTACTTTTTTGATATCGTTCTGAACCAAACCTATAGATGCAGCAACCAATGAGGTTACAGCGCCTACTACAGCAATTATTTCAAGAACATCAGGCGTTAAGTTGAATAGGAAGTTTAGGCGTGTTATCATAAAGATACCCGCCGTTACCATGGTAGCCGCATGTATTAACGCCGATACCGGTGTAGGGCCTGCCATTGCATCAGGCAGCCAGGTGTATAAAGGTATCTGGGCACTTTTACCACAGGCACCTATAAACAGGCACAGCATGGCAATGCCTAACCAGGTTTTATCTACAGGCCAGCCATTAGCAAGCTCTGTTTTCATCATATCATATTCTACAGAGTGGAAAAGGTAGGCAAGGATAAAGATACCGATAAGGAAACCTAAGTCGCCGATACGGTTCATTATAAACGCTTTCTTTGCAGCATCGTTATAACTCTGGTTTTTATACCAGAAGCCGATAAGCAGGTACGAGCAAAGCCCAACGCCTTCCCAGCCAATAAACATTATTAGCAGATTGCTGCCCATTACCAGCGTTATCATAAAGAAAACAAACAGGTTTAGGTAAGCAAAGAATTTGTGCATGTTTTCATCGTCATGCATATAACTGATAGAATACATGTGGATAAGCGTACCGATACCGGTAACGAACATTAGCCACAACAGCGAAAGCTGGTCTAACTGAAAGCTGAAGTTTACGGTAAAGTTGGCCAGTTTAAGCCACTCAAAAAGGTTTACCATAACCGGTACCTTTGTGTTCATTACCTGCAAAAAGAAGAATAGGGTAGCCGCAAAAGATACGGTAACGGCAAGTGTGCCAAGAATGCCTGAAGCATTTCTTCCTAATTTTTTCCCGAAGAAAACATTAATTAAAAACCCTGCAAATGGGGCAAATAGTAATAGTAAGGCCAAATTTGTCTCCATCAGGCGTTATCCTTTTAGTTTCTTTAAATTATCAATGTCAATACCATTATGGTTACGGTATACAGCTACCAGTATAGCAAGGCCCACGGCAACTTCTGCGGCGGCAACCGCCATCGAGAAGAACACGAAAACCTGCCCTGCTGCATCCTGGTGATAGGTAGAAAAAGCTACCAGCAACAGGTTAACGGCATTTAGCATAATTTCTATAGACATGAACATAACAATGGCATTACGGCGGTACAGTACCCCAAAGATCCCTACGCAAAACAGCAGGGTAGAAAGGTAAATGTAGTTGTCTATGCCAACTTGTTGTAAAATATTTTCCATACTAATTATTGATGTGTTCTTTTTTAGACAATAGTACCGCACCAATCATAGATACTAATAACAGTACCGATGCAAACTCAAATGGCACCATATAATTGTTTAGCAATACCTGCCCAAGCACTTTAATAGACTGGTAATCCTGCCCCGATACTTTGTACTCGTTTATTACCGGTTGCGACTTGATAAAGGTAGCCAATAGTATTAATGCCACAAGGCAAAAAGATGAGGCAGCGGCTACACGCGATAATATAGGCTTGTTCTTTTCATCAGCCTTATTAAGGTTCATAAGCATTATCGTAAAGAGCATCAGGATCATGATAGCGCCTGAATATACTATGATGTGTACTATGAATAAGAACTGCGCATTAAACATTAGGTAATGCCCGGCGATAGAGAAAAAGCAAAGAACTAAGTAAATAGCACTGTGGATAGGGTTTTTACTTAGGATAGTTAAAAACGCTGTACCTAAGGTAATGGCCGATAAGATGTAAAATAGTGTTAGCATGTTTAGTTAGCCGTTTGCATTTGGGTATTTCTTATAGCCATATCCAATGGCATAACAAGTTTTTCTTTTCCGTAAATAAAATCTTCCCTGTTGGTATTAGATTTTACCATTACGCGCGATTTTGTAAGGTAGATTGCCTGTTTAGGGCACGCCTCTTCGCACAGGCCGCAAAAAATGCAGCGCAGCATGTTTATCTCGTAAATAGAAGCGTATTTCTCTTCCCTGTAAAGGTGTTTCTCTTCCGGTTTACGCTCTTCAGATTTCATCGTGATAGCCTCTGCAGGGCACGAAAGTGCACACAAACCACAGGCAGTACAACGCTCACGGCCTTCTTCGTCGCGCATAAGCATGTGCTGGCCACGGTAAACAGGGCTAAGCTCACGGGTTTGTTCCGGGTACTTAATGGTAACCTTCCTGGTAAATAAATGCCCAAGGGTAATCCATAAGCCTTTTGCAATAGCTACAAGGTAAAGGCTCTCTAAAAAGGTCATCTTTTTATTGGAAACCTCTTTTTTACGGCCGGATAATGATATGGTTTCTATTGACATTGTATTATTCTTTAAACCTGAAATTCAGGTGTTGTCTTTTATTCTAAAGGTTTTGGTCTGCCAGTAATATAATAATGCCGGTTACAATAATGTTTGCAATGGCAAGCGGTATAAGCATCTTCCATCCTAATTTCATCAATTGGTCATAACGGAACCTTGGTATTGTCCATCTAACCCACATATAAAAGAAGATAAAGAAACAGATTTTAGCAAATAAAACTATGATGCCTATAATATTTGCACCATTAGCACCAATAGTACTTTCTACCCAGTCCATCCCAGGATAGTTGTAAGCACCAAAGTACAATACCGCTAATATGGTAGACGATATAAACATACTTGCGTACTCAGCAAACAGGTAAAAGCCCATTTTCATAGATGAATACTCGGTGTGGTAACCACCGATCAGTTCAGCCTCACACTCGGCAAGGTCAAAAGGTGTACGGTTAGTTTCCGCAAACGAACACACAAGGAATATCAGGAAGCCTACGGGTTGGTAAAGCACATTCCACCTCCAGCTGTGCTGTCCGGCAGCAATTTCGCCAAGGCTAAGGCTCTCTGTCATCATCACTAACGAGACGATAGCAAGGCCCATAGCAACCTCATACGATATCATTTGCGATGAAGCGCGCATAGCACCCATCAGCGAGAATTTGTTGTTAGAAGCCCATCCGCCTATCATAATGCCGTAAACACCTACTGATAGTACGCCAAAAACATATAGCATACCAATGTTGATGTCAGTCGCCTGAAGTACAACATCACGGCCAAAAATGCTTAGTTTATCGCCCCACGGTATAACGGCGCTGGTCATTAAGGCAGTGGTCATAGATATGGCCGGGCCTGCAATAAACAGGAACCTGTTCTCCGTATTAGGGAAAAACTCTTCTTTAGAGAATAGTTTTAAACCATCGGCAAGGGGTTGTAAAATACCACCCGGACCCGCACGGTTAGGGCCTATACGGTCCTGGAACCAAGCCGCGATTTTACGCTCGGCTAATGTTTCATACATTGCAAAAAGCATTGTAATGGCAAATATTACCACTATAAAAATACCTTTTTCTATAATTATTGCCTGATCCATAGTTATACGTTTCCTTCTTTATAAATTTCGGCCTCTTCGCGCTTAAGCGGAACAGCAGGCATGCTTATCTTTTTACGGTCCTGGTCACGGCCTAACAAAATGTTATGCTCGGTCTCGATCTTAACAGGCTGAATTTCCCTCGTATAGTTATTTTGGTTGATAACCGAATCTTTTTCAAATTTACGAGGCCCTTCAATTACCCAGTCTGCCGTGTCTTTATGGTCAAAACGGCATTCGTTACAAATAAACTCTTCCACTTCGTGGTAAACGTCTTTACGGGCAGTAACCCTCTGTATTTCGTTACCAAACATCCAAAGCGTGGTTTTACCGCAGCACTTGGTACAGTTTCTGTGAGCATTGTACGGTTTGTTGAACCATACCCTTTGTTTAAACCTAAAAGTTTTATCGGTTAGCGCTCCAACTGGGCAAACATCGATCATGTTACCCGAAAACTCGTTGTTGATGGCTTTAGATATTGCCGTAGAAATTTGCGAATGGTCGCCCCTGTTCAATACACCGTGTATACGGTTATCTGTAAGCTGGTCGGCAGTCATTACGCAACGGTAGCAAAGGATGCAGCGGTTCATGTGAAGCTGTATCTTATCGCCAATATTTTCCGGCTCAAAAGTCCTTTTCTCTTCAATAAAGCGCGTTTTAGCAGCACCGTGCTTAAAGCTAAGGTTTTGCAGGTCGCACTCACCGGCCTGGTCGCAAACAGGGCAATCCAGCGGGTGGTTAATTAGTAGAAATTCGGTAACCGATTTACGGGCATCCACAACTCTTTCAGATGAGATGCTCTTAACCTCCATACCGTCCATAACGCCTGTTACGCACGATGCCATAAGTTTAGGCATAGGGCGGGGGTCGGCCTCACTACCTTTAGAAACCTCTACAAGGCAGCAACGGCATTTACCACCGCTACCTTTAAGTTTGGAGTAATAGCACATGGCTGGCGGAACCGATTCGCCGCCTATCATTCGCGCAGCCTGCAGGATGGTGGTCCCCGGTTCTACGTCTATTTCCTGGCCGTCTATTGTTACTTTCATTGTATTATTGTTTGAAAGTTGAAAGTTTTAATGTTATAAAGTTTATGCGCCTTAAAACATTTTTCAATTCAGCTTCTTATTTAAGTTGAAGGTATGGTCTTTAGACTTTATAACTCTCAACATTATAACTTTATAAACTTACTTACACTACTTGTTTTGCCACCAGATGCTTAACTTTCTCGAAAGGCTCGGCAACGAAATGGTCTTTATTTTTCACCTTTTCAGGGAAACGTACGTGGTATTCAAACTCGTCCCTAAAGTGGCGTATGGCTGCTGCCACAGGCCATGCTGCTGCATCGCCAAGCGGGCAGATCGTGTTACCCTCTATTTTACGCTGTATATCCCACAATAGTTCTATGTCTTCTTCGCGGCCATGGCCATTCTCTATGCGGTGCAGCACTTTTTCCATCCAACCGGTACCCTCGCGGCACGGTGAGCACTGCCCACAGCTTTCGTGGTGGTAAAAACGGCTAAAGTTCCAGGTGTTGCGCACTACGCAGGTTGTATCATTGTACACTATAAAACCACCCGATCCTAACATAGAGCCGGTTGCAAAACCGCCCTCGCTAAGTGACTCATAGCTCATAAGCCTGTCGCCACCTTCAGCATTTTTACAAATAAGGTTTGCCGGAAGTATTGGCACCGATGAACCTCCGGGAACAAGCGCTTTTAAAGGCCTGCTGTCCATCATTCCGCCCAGATATTCATCTGAGTTCATGAACTCATCAACGCTTAATCCTAATTCTATTTCGTAAACACCCGGGTTTTTGCAATGCCCTGATGCTGATATTAATTTTGTTCCTGTAGAACGCCCAATGCCTATTTTAGCATATTCTGCACCAGTATTGTTTACAATCCACGGCACAACAGCAATAGACTCTACATTGTTAACCACTGTAGGGTTAGCCCATAAACCGCTAACTGCTGGGAATGGCGGCTTAATCCTCGGATTGCCCCTTTTACCTTCAAGCGACTCAATAAGTGCAGTTTCTTCGCCACAAATGTAGGCTCCGGCACCACAGTGCACATGAAGGTCAAGATCCCAGCCTGTGCCCATTATATTTTTACCCAGCCAACCTGCGGCATAGGCTTCTTTAATTGCTTTTTCTAAAATGCGGTAAACCCACATGTATTCGCCACGAATGTAGATGTATGATAAGTTACAACCCAATGCGTAGCTTGAAGTGATCATCCCCTCTATTAAAAGGTGCGGAATGTACTCCATAAGGTAACGGTCTTTAAACGTACCCGGTTCAGATTCATCGGCGTTACAAACAAGGTGCCTCGGCTTACCCGATTTCTTGTCTATAAAGCTCCATTTCATACCTGTAGGGAAACCTGCGCCACCACGGCCACGAAGGCCACTGGTTTTAACCTCTTCCACCACTTCATCGGGGGTCATGCCTTTAAGGGCTTTTTCTACAGAGCGGTAACCACCATTTTGGCGGTATACTTCGTAGGTTTTTATGCCGGGAACATTTGCATGTTCTAATAATATCTTTGTTGCCATTTTATTCAGTAATGGTCAGTTTATGTAAATCTACTTTTCCTGCGCGGCAATCATTTATAAGTGCATCTACCTTATCTTTGGTCAGGTGCTCTTTATAGTAATCGCCAAGCTGCAGCATAGGGGCATAGCCACAGGCGCCAAGGCACTCTACGCCTACCACCGTAAACAGTCCGTCTGCCGTAGTTTCGCCTTCTTTAACGCCCAGTTTGTTGCAGGTATATTCCATCAGGTCTTCAGATCCGCGGATGGCGCAGCATGAAGTCCTGCAAAATTCAAACATATATTTGCCGATAGGTTTTTGGTTGTACATGGTATAAAAAGATACCACCTCGTAAACCTCTATAGGCTTAATGCCAATGATCTCGGCAACTTTATCCTGAAGTTCAATGCTAAGCCAGTTATCGTGGGCATCCTGTACTTCATGTAGGATAGGCAGCAATGCCGATTTCCTTTTATCTGCAGGGTAGTGGCCTAAAAGCTCATCAATGCGTGCAGTTAGGGCTGCGTCAATATTTATAACCTGTTTTGCGTTACTAATTTCCATAATCGTTAAGCGTCTAATTCGCCTGCAATAACATTGAGGCTGGATAATGTTGCAATGGCATCCGAAAGCATTTGCCCTCGTACCATATCGTTAAAGGCCTGGTAATATATAAAACACGGCCTGCGGAAATGCAGCCTGTATGGCGTGCGGCTACCATCTGTAATAAGGTAAAAGCCAAGTTCGCCGTTACCGCCTTCTACCGCATGGTAAACTTCCGTTTTTGGTACGGGTACCTCGCCCATTACAATTTTAAAGTGGTAAATAAGCGCCTCCATGTTGTTGTATACCTCTTCTTTTGGAGGAAGGTAATAATCAGGCACATTGGCGTGGAAAGGCCCTTCGGGCATTTTTCCCAACGCTTGTTTTATAATTTTAAGGCTTTCCCATACTTCGGCACTGCGCACGCAGAACCTGTCGTACGTATCGCCTGATTTCCCTACGGGAACATCAAATTCAAAATCTTCGTAAGAGCTGTACGGCGTTGTTACACGCACATCATAATCTATACCGGCTGCCCTAAGGTTAGGGCCGGTAAAACCGTAGCTCATTGCCTTTTCGGCAGATATAGGGCCTACATCAATTGTACGGTCCATAAAAATACGGTTACGCATTAGCAGGTTTTCAAACTCCTGCCATATTTTAGGAAACTCGTCTAAGAAATCATTGATTTTTTTGAATGCAGCCGGGCTCCAGTCCCTTTCAAAACCGCCTATACGGCCCATGTTTGTAGTAAGGCGGGCGCCGCATATCTCTTCGTATATTTCGTATATTTTTTCGCGATACTGAAAAACGTATAAGAAGCCGGTTAAGGCGCCGGTATCTACACCAAGTACCGAGTTGCAGATGATGTGATCGGCAATACGGGCAAGCTCCATAACGATAACCCTAAGGTATTGCACCCGTTTTGGCACTTCAATATTAAGAGTTTTCTCTAAAGTCATCCACCAGCCCATATTATTAATAGGCGATGAGCAATAGTTCATCCTGTCGGTAAGCGGAGTTATCTGGTAAAACGGCCTGTTTTCGGCAATTTTTTCAAAAGCGCGGTGTATGTAGCCTACGGTGCCTTCGCCATCAAGTATCCTTTCGCCATCCATTAAAAGAATGTTCTGAAAGATACCGTGTGTAGCAGGGTGTGTAGGCCCAAGGTTTAATATAGAGAGTTCGCTGCCGTCTTCATTCTGCTTTTGCTCAATCATCTTGGCATAGCGGTGCTCTGGTGGTAATAACAGGTCTGACATTTTATATAAAAATTTATTCCCGGTTAATTATTGTTTACGTTATCCGGCTTGCGGCCAAAAAAACGGTCATCTTTATCGGTACGGCCGCCATCTTCCAGCGGAAATTCCTTACGCATAGGGAAGGATACCATCTCATCCATATTAAGGATCCTTTTAAGTTGCGGGTGGCCTTTGAATATGATACCGTAAAAATCATATGTTTCGCGTTCCTGCCAGTTAGCGCTTAAAAAGTGGTTGGTAGCGGTTTCAATTTCAGGGTTTTCCCCGTTAAGGAAACATTTAAAACGGATTCTTACATTATCATACCAGTTATGCATGTGGTATGCCACAGCAAACTGCCTGTCTGTATCATTATCAGGATAATGTATACCGCAAACATCGGTAAGGAAATTAAAACGAAGTATAGGGTCTTCTTTAAGATAACCCATTACCTGGGCCATTGCGCCCGATTCTACTTCAAATGAAAATATATCGTTAAGCTGTATAAAGCCGGTAACCTTGTCTCCAAACTTGCCGGTAAGCTTTTCTTCTATTACAGATGTCTCTAACGCCATTATGTTATGTTATAAGAAGCCATTAATTCCTGATACTCCGGCGAACTCCTGCGGCGAACCGACTCGGTCCTTACAATATCCTGAAGCGTCATGATACCATCCAGTATCTGCTCCGGCCTTGGGGGGCATCCGGGTACGTAAACATCTACCGGAATGACTTTGTCTATACCTTGTAATACAGAGTACGTATCAAACACACCACCCGATGATGCGCAGGCGCCTACGGCAATAACCCAGCGTGGCTCGGCCATTTGCTCATAAACCTGGCGTAAAATAGGGGCCATTTTTTTAGCAATGGTACCCATTACCAAAAGCATATCGGCCTGACGCGGAGAAAAGCTCATACGCTCAGAGCCAAAACGGGCCACATCATAATGCGATGCCATAGTGGCCATAAATTCTATACCGCAGCATGAAGTTGCAAAAGGCAATGGCCAAAGCGAGTTGGCACGTGCCATACCTACAACCGTATCAAGCTTGGTAGCAAAAAAGCCGCTCCCTTCCACTCCCGGAGGGGCGTCAACTATTTTAATATCTTTTGAATTGCTCATTGTAATTTAGTTTTTGATTATCAGGTATGTACTTGCAAAAAGTATACCCAATAGCTCTTTTTTTATTCCCACTCAAGGCCTTTTTTCTTCATAACGTAGAAGAAGCCCACAATTAGCAGGAACATGAATATGCCCATTTTCATTAATCCTTCAAAGCCCATAGCGCGGAAATTAACTGCCCATGGATACATAAATATCACCTCTACGTCAAACAAAACGAAAAGTATCGCTACAAGGAAATATTTTACCGAGAAAGGGATACGAGCATTACCAACAGATTCTATACCGCACTCAAAGTTCTTATCCTTGTTAAGGGAGTTTCTTTTAGGGCCCAAAAGTCCTGATACAAAGATGGTTCCAACAACAAAGCCTACTGCGAGCAGCGTTTGCATTAATATAGGGAAATAATCTACTTGACTTGTTTGCATAAACAGATGTTTAATTTGTGAAACAATTCACAAATATACACGTCATAACGAAACAAATTCAAGGTTTTGTTAATAGAAAAAGATTAAGCAGCCAATTTTTACTGGTTCTAAATAAAAGGTGATTCGTAATGAAATAGGGGTTATGTGCATATTTACTACATTAATTTTTTAATGTTTGCCAATTTGTTAAAAAAACAATTAAAAAGATGCTTTTATATGGTAGTAAATAAAAAAGCCACCCTTTTGGGGTGGCTTAATTCGTTGGAGGTAATGATAAATATATAGTATATTAGTCAATGGCAGCTACCTTAGCAGCTACTTTACCTTTTTTGCCGTCTTCTTCAACATAGCTTACTTTGTCACCTTCTCTTAGGCCTTCAACCTGAAGTCCTGTAGCGTGTACAAAAATGTCTTTGCCTGTTTCGTCGTCTGTAATGAATCCAAAACCTTTAGATTCAATGAAAAATTTTACTTTGCCTGTTCGCATTATGCAATAAAAAAAATAATTAATAATGCTTCAAAGGTAAAATTAATATTGACACTACAAAGCGAAACGTTAAAAAAATTAAATAATAATTAAATTAACGTGCTGTTTTTTATTATGTTGCAAAAATTATTACAGTTCAAATGCCCGGTTACCCCATGTTGTATTATGGGGTTGGTATGTATACTGTGAATTACAACAAAATAATAACTACAACGGTTGAGTAGTTGTTACTGATATATTATTATAAATAAGATAGCCATGCTTGTTGGGCATGGCTATCTAAATATTATGTAGAAAAATTATTTCAGCCTGATATGAAGCTCATTAAGCTGTGCATCATCTATTACCGATGGCGCATCTATCATTACATCGCGGCCTGAGTTGTTTTTTGGGAATGCAATAAAGTCGCGGATGGTTTCCTGGCCACCTAATATAGCAACAAGCCTGTCGAAACCAAAAGCAAGGCCGCCGTGTGGCGGCGCACCGTACTGAAAGGCATCCATAAGGAAACCAAACTGTGCTTTTGCCTGCTCCTCTGTAAAGCCTAAGTATTTAAACATAAGCGCCTGGGTAGCCTTATCGTGTATACGTATCGATCCGCCGCCTATCTCATTACCGTTAAGCACAAGGTCGTAAGCATTGGCACGTACAGCGCCCGGATTGGTTTCTAACAGGGCAATATCTTCCGGTTTAGGCGATGTAAACGGGTGGTGCATCGCATGGAAACGTTCTGACTCTTCATCCCATTCTAATAGAGGGAAGTCTACCACCCATAGTGGAGCAAAAACCTCCGGGTTACGCAGGCCAAGGCGTGTGGCAAGTTCCATACGCAGGGCGCTAAGGCGTGTGCGGGTTTTGTGTGCATCACCGCTAAGTACTAATATGAGGTCGCCCGGTTGTGCGCCTGTAATTTGAGCCCATTGCTGTAAATCGGGGGCATCATAAAATTTATCTACAGATGATTTTATAGAACCATCAGCCTCATATTTGGCATATACCATACCGCTGGCACCTACCTGCGGGCGTTTTACCCACTCTATAAGTTCATCAATTTGTTTACGTGTATATGATGCTGCTCCCGGTACCGCAATACCCACAACAAGTTCGCTATTGTTAAATACCGCAAAGTCTTTATGCTGGGCTACAGCGTTAAGCTCGCCAAACTCCATCCCAAAACGGATGTCCGGTTTGTCGTTGCCATATTTTTTCATGGCCTCATCATACGTCATGCGAGGAAAAGCGCCTGTTTCAATACCTTTAACCTGTTTAAGCAGGTGGCTGGCAAGGCCTTCAAACGTTTGTATAATATCTTCCTGCTCTACAAAGGCCATTTCGCAGTCTATTTGCGTAAACTCAGGCTGGCGGTCGGCACGCAGATCTTCGTCACGGAAACATTTCACGATCTGGAAATACTTATCCATACCACCTACCATAAGCAACTGCTTAAAAGTTTGCGGCGATTGCGGAAGGGCATAAAACTGGCCTTCGTTCATACGGCTTGGCACTACAAAGTCGCGTGCGCCTTCGGGAGTTGATTTTATAAGAACCGGTGTTTCTACCTCTACAAAGTTTTGTGCAGATAGGTAGTTACGTACTTCCATAGCTACTTTGTGGCGAAACAGCAGGCTGTTTTTTACCGGGTTACGGCGAATATCAAGGTAACGGTATTTCATGCGGATGTCTTCGCCACCGTCAGTCTCATCTTCTATAGTAAAAGGCGGGGTAATAGATGCATTAAGCACAGTAAGCTCACTTACCAGTATCTCAATATCTCCGGTTGCCATAGCAGCGTTTTTACTTTCGCGCTCAATAACAATACCCTTAACCTGTATAACAAATTCCCTTCCAAGGGTAGTAGCAAGCTCCAGTACCTCTTTTTGAGTGCGCTGCTCATCAAAAATAAGCTGGGTTATACCGTAACGATCCCGTAGGTCTACCCATATCATAAACCCTTTGTTACGCGATTTTTGAACCCAACCTGCTAAGGTTACTTCCTGGTTAATATGCGAGGCATTAAGCTGCCCGCAATTGTGGCTTCTGTACATTACATGTATTTTTTTGTGCTGCAAATTTAGCAACTATTACCAATAATGTATAAAAGCAGCCCAAAAACATTTTTAAGGGCGCTTTTTAGTCTTGTCGGTCTCTTTAAAGGTGCTTATTATCTGGGCCATCTTTTCCTGATTGTCTTCTTTTTTATCTTCCAGTGTCCATACCACTATCTGGTAGTAAGTATCCTTACCTTCTACAAAACCAAGTTGCCAGTACACAGGTATCTTATCTACTACACCACTTGCATTGGTAACTATGGCATCAAGGCCGTTTATTTTTGTAGGTTTAAGCGCAGAAGAAGTAGTAATAGAGCTGCTCTGCTTCATGTTGTCTACAAGCAAATCGGTGTAGCCTTTCAGGTCAGTTGTATACTCAAGCTCGTTTTCTTCAAAACTGTTGTGTACATTTTCTTTAGACTCTTCTAATATAATAATGTAAAACTCCCTGAAAGTATTAGCATATTCTAATGTTGCGTCGTCATGAAGTTCTTTATCTTCGGTTAAGAAGGAGGGGAGGTCTATGCGGTAGCGGCCGTCTATGTTAACGGTTTGCGTGCCTTCATCGCACGATATAAACAGTAAAAAAGCAAGCGGAGCTAAAAGTAATTTTAATTTCATGGTAAAGATTGGTTTGTATTACTAAAGTAGTCAAAACCTTTAAAAGGCAAGTACGTGTGCCAACTATTTGTTTTTAAATTATAGATAAAGATGTGCATACAAAATAATTGTGGCATTTTGCGGTTATATCACATACTAATCTTAATTTTACGTTCATTAAAATAATACTGATATGAAAAAAATCCTGTTACTGTTACTCCTTACGGCTACCGGTACTTATGCTCAGGCTGATAAAGTAAAGTTTATGGCTAAGATACAAAACCGCAACAGCGATACCCTTGTTATAAGGTCGCGCACTTTTACTAAAAATATAATTGCTGATAAGAATGGTGTATTTACCGACTCTTTTGAAGCACAGCCGGGCGTTTACCAATTGTTTGATGGTACTGAGTATGCTACCCTTTATTTAAAGAACGGTTATGACCTTAACATGACCATGGATGCTAAAAAGTTTGATGAAACCATTACATTTAAAGGTGCGGGGTCTAAAGAAAATAACTTTCTTGCGCAAAAGACAGTAGGCGACGAAAATATTTTAGCTGAAGTTGGCGCTGCCGGCGATGAAGCAGGTGTAGACAAATACCTTACAGCAAGAACGGCTAAATATGAGGCCGCCCTTAACGATAAAGATATTGATGCCAACTTTAAAAGTTTGATGGGCCAGCAGCTTAAAGGCGAAGCTGAACAGTTAAAAGGTATGGCGCTGCAAAGCATTAAAGCAAACAAAATGAAAGGCCAGCAATCGCCTACATTTGCTTATGAAAACTTTAAAGGCGGCACAACCAAACTTGAAGATTTTAAAGGTAAATATGTATATATTGATGTTTGGGCTACCTGGTGTGGGCCATGCCGCCAGGAGATTCCTTTTTTACAGAAAGTTGAAGAGAAATACCACGGCAAGAACATTGAATTTGTAAGCCTTTCTATTGATACTAAGAAAGACTATGAAAAATGGAAGAAAATGGTAGGCGACAAAAAATTAGGTGGTGTACAGATCATTGCTGATAACGACTGGAAATCAGCCTTTACCCAGGCGTATGGCGTTAACTCTATACCCCGTTTTATATTGATCGATCCACAAGGTAAGGTGGTTGAGGCCGATGCCAAGCGTCCGTCTGACCCTGCTTTACAGGAACAACTTGACAAATTGCTAAAATAAGCCATTCGCTTAAAAACACTTATGAACCCTGCCATTCGCAGGGTTTTTTTATTTTTCCAATGTTAAGTTTTTCTCAATGTTATCAAATTGTTAAGCGAACATGTCTTTTGTGTAAATTAATTGTATATATTTGTTTTAAGAATATGTATAACCTTAAACACTAAATAGATATGAAAAAGATAGTTGTTGCCGGAATGCTCCTTTTTGCAGGTGTTTTATCAGCTCAATCAGTTAAGCCTTCACACGAAATAGAAAACAATATTATAAAAAGCACGTATTTTTACGATAACGGCAACGTAAAGCAATCCGGATATTACAAAGACGGTAAGCTACACGGCAGCTGGGTTGCCTATAATGAAGATGGCACCAAACAATCGATGGGCGAATATGTAAACGGACAAAAAACCGGCAAATGGTTTTTTTGGACGGGTGCGGTGCTTAACGAAGTTGATTATAGCAACAGCAGGATAGCCGATGTAAAAAAATGGTCTAAAGATGCAATTGCAGTGAATAAATAAGATTACCTTATACATTATTAAGAGGCAGCCGATAGGCTGCCTCTTTTTTGTTAGTGCCTTTGTATGCGTGTAAATTCGGTATTTTTAAGTCTTTTTTCGTTATTATGTATATTTAGTCTAAATAATAATAGTTAGATTTGTCGAAATCTTGAGCAGGTAGAATCGTGCTTAAAAGATTTGATTTTTAAAAAAAGAATGTTTAAAATTGTTATGGATACAGCAGCTTTAGCAGATGATGTAATTTGCCGGGTCAACATCTCGGCAGGTGTAGTTACGCCTAAAGAATTAACTGAAAAGGATATATCATTTACACACGGATATGGCAGGACATTGTTTAAAAAAATAAGCGTTAGCGGTATAAGGCTCCTTTATGGAAAATTACGTTTCAAAAAGCCCGTTCCTGTTAAAATAGAAGTTGATAAACCATTCATTGAAATGTCTTTTTCACTTGCCGGATGCCGCCGGATGATGTTTCCTCAAAATAATGCGCACAGTAATGTGGCGAGCGGCCACCATAATTTGTTTTATATACCTGACACCGAATTTTATATTGAACCTGCCCTAAACAATGAAGAGAACATTACTTTACAAATACAATTTACAGAAGCTTACTTTAGCCGCTTTACACAGATAAGCCAACCGCTTTTAGTTTCGTTTATAGAGAACATTATTAAAAAGCAATTTTCAGTATTAAGTGGCGTTGATTTAAAGATAACCCCTGAAATGTATACAGTGCTTGATGAAATTGTGCATTGCGAAAAGGAGGGTATTATAAAGCAGCTTTTTATAGAAACCAATGTGCTAAAGCTCCTGCAATTGCAATTTGAACAGTTTGAAATGGCTGTGGGCGGTATAAATCAGTCGGGTATCAAAGATTACGATATAGAGAAGTTACACCACGCCAGGCAACTTTTAGACAATAATATAAGCAAAGCATGGTCTTTAGCCGATTTGTCGCGCCAAACCGGGCTTAATGACTTTAAACTTAAAAAAGGTTTTAAAGAAGTGTATGGCAATACAGTTTTTGGTTACCTTCATACAAAGCGCATGGAAACCGCCCAAAGGCTATTGCTGGACAACAGCAGGAGTATTTCTGAGATATCAGAATATTGTGGCTATGCCTACGTTCAATCGTTCATTACAGCCTTTAAAAAGAACTATGGGGTTACCCCCGAGAAGTTCAGGAAATAAAAAGAGCGGCATTTGCCGCTTTTTAAATATTATACTTTTGTGGCAGTGCCCTTTTTGTAGGTACGTCCGTACCATATTAAAAATCCCGATATAGGCAACAGCATGCATACAAAACTCGCTATAAAAGCAATTATTTTACCCGGTATCCCTAATATAGCACCTACGTGGATGTCGTAATTAGCGCCTATAAGCTGTTCGCCAAAGTTCTTTTCTTCCTGCCTGCGTTCGTTTAAAAGTTTTCCGGTATATTGGTCAAACTGAAGGCTGTGGCTAACGTAGTACACTCCCTCATACTGTTGTACGTATGCGCTAATAACAGCAGTGCTGTCGGCCGCGGCTGCAGGGGTTAAGGCAAATCCGCTGGCATCAGCATACTTTTGTTTTACGGTAGCGTATGCTTTTTCAAAAGCCATATCTTTATTGCCATCGTGTGCCACTACCGATTTTTCGTATTTGATATCAGGCGGTGTTATGCTGCCGGATCCAGCTACATATACTATAGCCTGAAACCAGCTAAACGCCCAGACCATGCCTGTTAGCGCAATAATCAATGCTATTGAAGCAATATAGAAACCAAGTATGTTGTGTAGGTCGTAATTTTTACGGCGCCATTTTGTAGTTTCCTTCCATCTAAACCAAAAGCGCTGTTTACGTGCCGCCTTGTTTTTCGGCCACCAGAGTATAATGCCCGTTATAAGCATTATCACGAATATAAATGTTGCCCAACCTGTAATTTGCTGGCCTATAGGATGGGATAGGAGTAGGCTCCAATGCAGCATTTTTACGATATGAAAAAAGTCCAGTTCCTCATCATAAATGCCTAATACTTTACCTGTGTAAGGATCGGTATATATAGAATAAAACTGCTCAATATTCCCAAAATACCAAATAGAGCCTTCGGTTGCTTTGTAGCTGTTAAAAACTACAGCCTTTTGCGGATCATTATACATAGTTACACCCGTAATGTTAATGGGGCCTACGGCTTTTTGTGTCTGTTTCCACAACTGTGTTACCGGTATACGGGTTGCTGTAACCCTGGGCACATAAATTTCATCATGGCGTGCCCAGTTGCTTATTTCCTGGCTAAACACAAAAATGCAGCCCGTGATAGCCAAAAATAAAACAATAAGCCCGGAGGTTAATCCGAGCCATAAGTGTGCTTTGCCTGCCCAGTATTTAAAATCTTTTTTCTTCTTTTTCTTAGTAGACATAAAGCTGCTGCTAATTTTTAGCCAAAGGTAGGGTATAGGTGGCACAATGCCACACAAACTGATAATCCTTACCGTTATACTTACCGGGTACTTCTTCTTTCTTGGTAACTTCTATTACGTATTTGGTATCCCAGGGCATGGTAAATTTTACCAGTCCGTTAGCATCGGTATATACTTTTTTAGACCATTGGTCGGCAACAAAAACAGTTACCTCTGCCTCTTTAATGGGTTGGCCTTTGTACAGAATTTTAAGTGTAGTTTCACCCTTTGCCTTAGCTTCTTTAGCAGTGGCATCTACAACAGTAAGCCCATCGGCATTTACAGCGGCGGTTTCTGTTGGCTTACCACCTATTTCAGTTTTAACCGTTGAATGGTAGTGCGTTTTAAAGATGCCGAAATCATACTGTGTATAATCTATAACATCGATCTTATTATTGTTGAGTACAATGGTATAGGTACCGTTAGTTTTTGGTGTAAAGTAACCGCTGTAAAAAGATTCGCCCGGCTGTAATTGCAACACGGTTTGTTCTCCGTTAGGAGCAACAGCCCAAACTTCAAAGTTTTTCATTTTCGCAAAGGCTTCGCCCGCAACTTTTTCCTGAAGCCCGTAGGTATATTCGCCAAAAAACACCTTAACTTCCTGTTTTTGGTTTAATTTACCTGTCGGGTTGGTTTCTACCCACATAAAATGAGCAAAGGCGTTGCCGGAAGCAATCATCATTAGCAATAAAAAAAGATACTTTTTCATGTCATTATTTTTTTAAGCAAGATTAATATGCAAAATAGTGTAAGCCCATTAATTATTTAAGGGGCTTACATGTATTAAAAGTTGTAAGTAAGGTTAGCTGCGAAGATGCGTGGCTTCTGCGGGCTGATGGTAGACCAGCCTTTGTAGTAATCCTTATCCGTAATATTGTCTAATTTAAGTGTAATAGTAAAGGCCTTTTCGGTATAAAAAGCCGATGCATTTATAACAGTGTATTCCGGCAGGGTAAAAGTACCTGCAACAGTCCTGTTAAAAATTTTGTTTTCGCTGGCATAGTTACCGCCAAACCCAAGTCCAAATCCTTTAAGCACTGTATTCTGGAACCTGTAACTTGCCCAGAAATTCACAAGGTTTTGCGGGCCTGCACTTTCAGGCCTCCTGTTTGCAAATTCATCAGTTTCCAAACTTGCAGTTAATTCGCTATCATTGTAGCTGTAACCAGCAATTAAGTTAAGTCCATCTATAGGGTTTGCTGCAATACTTGCTTCAAAGCCTTTGCTGTAACGCTTACCACCTTGTGTATATTCAACCTGAGGAATTACTTCCAGTACAGTGTTATCTACTTTAATGTCATAGTAGCTTAATGTTGCTGTAACGCGGTCGTTTAACAGGTTAAGTTTAGTACCTACCTCAAACTGGTTAGCCTGTTCTGCTTCAAAAGTAAAGGTGCGGCTACCGGTAACAACAGGTGCTACGTTGCTAAAGCCGTTCATGTAGTTAGCGAAGATTGAAACTTTATCCAGTATGGGTTGGTAAACAAGGCCAAATTTTGGCGAAAAAGCGGTTTGATTGTAATCATCATCGCTGTTAGTGATATCGCCTTTGTTAGAAAACCTGTCTACCCTTAAACTTGCCATAGCAGATATTGCCGGTGTAATGTTAAACACATCCGATGCATAGGCGCTAAAAATTTCCTCTTTAGTTTTTATCGGGCTTATCGGGCTGCCTGCTATAAGAGCATCAGTACCCGCCTGAGTAAGGATACCGGTCTCATCTACATAAAGGTTAGGGTCTGTAGTGCCAAGAACAAGTTCGTTAAACTGCTGAAGGTTATCGCCTATGTAAATGGCTCCGTTGCCTACATAACTGCTGCTGTTGTTTACAGTATTGCGGTTAAAATAATCAACGCCTACAATGATCCTGTTCCTAAACTGGCCAAGATTAAAGTCGCCAATAAAGTTTTGCTGAATATCAGTACCGTATGTTTCAGAGTTCTGTTTGCTTATGTAGCGGCTCAGTACAATACCATCGGTAACCGGAGTAAACTGTGTACCTTCATAAAGGTATGAATAATAACCATCTG
>Ga0265780_10003842_pt1 | contig 19581 bp, 17 predicted proteins | sample P1T30metagenome_FD_192432 | JGI IMG/M metagenome (GOLD analysis project Ga0265780, IMG submission 192432) | Plant litter microbial communities from East Loma Ridge, Irvine, California - P1 T30 | ecosystem: Environmental > Terrestrial > Plant litter > Unclassified | place: USA: California...
CATTTTTTACTCCTACCACATGGTTTTTGGTGAGCTCAATGATCTTGTCGATCATCAGGAGTGGCTGCCTGTGCGGCAGAATCTCCATGATCTGCATCGTATCATATACCGGCGGCGTATTGGGATCGTAAAGTTTTACGGTTTTTTTGCTGCGTTCTTTTTTAATCTGAGCCTTGATCTTTTTCGCAAACGCCACATTAGCCGCATGGCCGGGGCGTGCAGCCATGATATGCCCCCTTAATGGAACCCCAACAAGGGCAAGATCTCCGATCATGTCAAGCAGCTTATGCCTGGCCGGCTCATTCTGGTGCCTGAGTTCGATGTTATTTAAGATTCCTTCGCGCGCTACGTCAATATCTTCCCGGTTAAAAAGTACTGCAAGATGTTTTAATTCCTCCTTGCTTACTTCTTTGTCGACAACAACAATCGCATTGTTCAGATCGCCGCCTTTAATAAGGTTGTGTTCCAGCAGCATTTCCAGTTCATGCAAAAAGCAGAAGGTTCGGCTGGACGCAATCTCCCTTTTGAAGTCGGCTATAGTAGTTATAGCTGCATGCTGACTGCCGAGTACGGGCGAGTTATAGTCGATCATACAGGTGAAACGGTAATCGCTTTCAAGTGGCATAGCCACCATTTCTACTTTCCTGTCAGATTCTGTATAATGGATATTGTACGGGATGTGGTAATATTCCCTCTCTGCCTGCTGTTCGTGAAATCCGGCTTTTTCAATAGCGTCAATGAAGTTAATGGAACTACCGTCCATTATCGGCGCTTCCGGGCCATCGAGTTCTATCAGGATATTATCTACCTCAAGTCCTACTAATGCAGCAAGCACATGTTCAATCGTGCTTACGCTGGCGCCGTTCTGAGAAATAGTGGTACCGCGTGATGTATCGGTAACATTATCTACATCGGCATCTATTATCGGCTGACCGGCAATGTCAACTCTCTTGAATTTATAACCATGGTTTTCGGGTGCGGGTCTGAAAGTCATATTAACCGGCTGACCGGTGTGCAACCCAAATCCCGAGATGGCAATGTCTGATTTTATAGTCCGTTGTTTAACATTCATGATCTGACGTGTATCAGCTTATTATTATTTTAACTTTTCCTTCAATAGTCTTTCCAGTTCCTCGATCTTTCTTTCAAGATCCGGTAAACGGTTGAGCACAACCTGTGCCCTCATATGATTGGTATAGGAGCTGGCTGGTGAGCCTGCCCATTTTTTTCCTTCTTCGTCTATAGAGCGGTTAATTCCGGATTTGGCCTGGATCTGAGTTCCCTTTGCAAGAGTTACGTGCCCAACGATGCCTACCTGGCCGCCCACGATAGACTGTTCGCCGATCTTAGTACTTCCCGAAATTCCGGTTTGCGAAGCGATGACCGTATTCTTCCCGATCTCTACATTATGTGCAAGCTGGATAAGATTGTCTAGCTTAACCCCCTGCCTGATAATGGTCGATCCCATGGTCGCCCGGTCTATGGTAGTGTTCGAACCGATTTCCACATCATCTTCGATAATGACGTTTCCAATCTGGCTCACTTTGGAATAAGTTCCGTCTGGCTGCGGTGCAAACCCGAATCCGTCGCTTCCTATAACTGTACCGGAGTGTATAATAACCCGTTCGCCGATCTTACAGTCAAAGTATACCTTAACACCTGCAAACAGCGTGGTATCTTTCCCGGTTTCGGCATTGTCGCCTATGTATACCTGAGGATATATCCTGCAATTATCACCAATAACCACATTCTGGCCTATATAACTGAAGGCGCCTATATATACGTTCTTCCCGATCTTTGCAGAAGGGTGTATAAAGGAGGGCTCTTCTATTCCGGTTTTCTCCAGTTTAAAGGTATTGTACATTTCAAGGAGTACCGAAAAAGCACTGTACGGATCTTTAACCCTGATCAGAGTAGTAGCAGGATTAACAGGGGCAGACAGCTTTAAACTATCAGCAATAATTACTATTGAAGCATGCGTGTCATATAAGAAGTGTTCATACTTCGGATTGGCAAGAAAAGAGAGTGACCCCTTTCCGGCATCTTCTATTTTTCCTAACTGATTTACTGTAACGTCCGGATCTCCATCCACACTTCCATTCAGTAAATTTCCGATCTGTTGGGCAGTAAATTGCATCGGGCAAATTTATATGTTATTAGTTTAGTAACAAATTTAAAGGTTGAGACTTGTATTCGTCCAATTGGATTAATATCTATGCATTATGTTTCAGGTCCTTGAGGCTGCACAATATATATTTTTTTACTGTTTTTGCCAATGCCTCCAGGTTAGAATTGTCTGATGCCGATGCTATTTCTTTCACCGTGCCATCTTTCATTAATAGGTTTATATTGCCGTCATCTACCTTGTAGGCATTGTTTTTTATGCTGGTAGTGAACACAAAGTAAGAAGCTTCCTTCTCCGTTACGCCATATTTTTTCATGGCAGAGACCGTGAGGGCAGCTACTTGTTCTTTGGCCGGCATTTTATTGGTTATTTCCACGTGGTACAGGTTTCTTGCCGTTAAATTATGACATAAAGTAGATAAAATAAGATCTTTATCTGACGCCCATACCTTTACTGAAGTAAAAATATCATAGTCGTCCAGACCCGAGAAACACTCCAGGTGCCGCGGATCTTCTTCAAAATCTTTTTTAGTTACCGAGTTATAAAGAAAATGGGCAAAATGAGGCGTGGCAAACAATTCATAGCCGGTGGATGCGAGGTACTTGGCCCTCTGCAAAATCTTAACCAGCATCTGCTCGGCAGCTATCACCGTTTTATGCAGGTAAACCTGCCAGTACATAAGCCTGCGGGCGATAAGGAATTTTTCTATAGAATAAATCCCCTTTTCTTCAATGACGATCTGCCCGTCATGCACGTCAAGCATTTTAATGATCCTGTCGAAGCCTATTATTCCCTCGGACACTCCGGTAAAAAAACTGTCCCTGTTAAGGTAATCCATCCTGTCGAGGTCCAGCTGCCCGGATACCAGTTGGTGAAGGAACGTTTTCTCATAACGGTTGTTGAAAATCTCGATAGCCAGCTCAAGCCTGTTATCAAACTGCCTGTTCAGGTTGCTCATCAGCAGGCTCGAAATATGTTCGTGAGAAATTCCCTCCACGATGCTATGCTCCAGCGAATGGGAGAATGGGCCGTGCCCTATATCGTGCAGCAGGATGGCAATGGTAACAGCCTCTTCTTCTGAGGCTGTAATAGACTGGCCTTTGCTGCGCAGGGTCTCTATAGCCATTCCCATCAGGTGCATAGCGCCTAAAGCATGGTGGAAGCGGGTATGTAAAGCACCCGGATATACCAGGTAGGTCATTCCAACCTGCTTGATATTACGCAGGCGCTGAAAATAAGGATGCTCAATGAGATCGAATATCAGGTCAGACTGAATGCTTATAAACCCGTAAACGGGATCGTTTATTATTTTTTTCTTGTTCAAGATTTAATTCCCGTGCAAAAATTATTAATTTTTATGATACAAAAAACACCTTTAAGTGTTATACCTTGGCTAAAGCAAAATAATTATACTATGCAGGGAACTACGATACTATGGGCGGATGATGAAATAGATTTATTGAGACCTCACATTCTGTTACTTAACGATAAAGGATACGAAGTAAAAACGGTAACAAATGGCAGCGATGCTTTAGATGCTTTTAGAAACGGATATTACGATCTTGTTTTTCTTGACGAAAATATGCCGGGGCTTACCGGTCTTGAAACGCTGGCGGAGATAAAAAACATTAATCCCGACGTACCGATCGTGCTCATTACCAAAAATGAAGAAGAGCATTTGATGGAAGATGCTATCGGGTCAAAAATCGACGATTACCTGATAAAACCGGTTAATCCGAAACAGGTGCTGCTTACAATAAAAAAACTTACTGAAAACAAGAGACTGATCAGCGAGAAGACGTCTATGGCCTATCAGCAGGATTTTCGCAATTTAGGCATGACCCTGAACGATAATCTGAGTTTTGCAGAATGGGTAGACGTATATAAAAAACTTGTTTTCTGGGAACTTTCCCTCGAAAAACTGGAAGATGCCGGCATGCACGAGATCCTTACCATGCAGAAAGCAGAAGCCAACGTGCAGTTTTCAAAGTTTATCGAGAAGAGCTATCTAAACTGGCTTAAGAATCCCGATCAGGCCCCGGTTACCTCCAATCAGCTGCTGCGTAAGAAACTTTTCCCGGCGCTGGAGAGTAACAAGCCTACCTTTTTCATCCTTATCGATAACCTGAGGTACGATCAGTGGAAGATCATTAATTCGGTTATAACAGAACACTTCAGGTTAGACGAAGAGGAAACTTACTATAGTATATTGCCTACCGCAACACAGTATGCAAGGAATGCCATTTTCTCCGGACTGATGCCTCTTGATATGGAAAAACGTTTTCCTTCAATGTGGCAGAATGATGAGGACGAAGGAGGAAAAAATCTCTTTGAAGAGCAGTTTCTCAGCGATCAGCTGCAGCGTGTGCTGAGGCGCGAATGCAAACATTCCTATACAAAGGTATTGACTTATGAGCAGGGAAAAGAAGCTTTTGAGAATGTCAATAACCTGATGGGTAATGAGCTGAACGTGATCGTCTATAATTTTGTGGATATGCTCTCCCATGCCCGTACAGATATGGCCATGATAAGAGAGCTCGCAAATGACGAAGCCGCTTACCGTTCTCTTACATTATCATGGTTTATCCATTCTCCCCTGCTTGATCTCCTGAAAAAGATCTCTCAGAAAAATGTTAAACTGGTCATAACCACCGATCATGGAACCATTCGTGTAAAACATCCGAGCAAGGTCATCGGCGACAGGAACACTAATACTAATCTGCGGTATAAACAGGGAAAGAACCTGAATTTTGCGGCAAAGGAAGTGTTTCATATAAAGAACCCGCATGATGCTCTGCTGCCTAAGCTCCACGTAAGTTCAAGTTTTATTTTTGCCAAGGAAGACAGCTACTTTGTGTACCCTAACAACTATAATCAGTTCGTGAACTATTACAATGAGACTTTCCAGCATGGCGGTATTTCTCTCGAAGAGATGATCGTGCCCTATGTTACATATAGCCCTAAATAAGATACATTAATAGTATTTTGTATAAGTTTGTGAATGGATTTTCATGTTTCCTCGGTAGAGGACCTTTCGAACGTAGCAGCAGAAATACTGAGCGTAACAGGAGAGAAGAGGGTTTTCCTCTTTTATGGTTCCATGGGAGCCGGAAAAACAACGTTTATTAAAGATCTGTGCAAAGCGCTGGGAGTTAAAGAAACGGTGTCCAGCCCGACATTTTCTATAGTAAACGAATATGAGTCAGACGCTGGTCCTGTTTTTCATTTTGATTTTTACAGGCTTAAGGAAGAAACAGAAGCGTTGGATCTTGGTTATGAAGATTACCTGTATTCGGGTAATTACTGCTTTATAGAGTGGCCGGAAAAAATATCATCTCTGCTGCCCGCTGATGCGGTGAAGATAACTATAACAGAAACCGGGATTACAGAGAGGCTGGTGTCTTTAATTAATTGAAACAGGTTTTATTTTAATGATACCTGTCAATTTCGTATTTTTCATCCTTATTTGAGCGTATATAAATGATGAGTGAACTTTCTGACATTGCGAAACAAGCCCTGATGCAACCTCAGGAAGCAATGCTTGAGATAAAGAACCGGAAGTACAGTCTGAATATCGGAATTCCAAAAGAGATCTCATTTCAGGAAAACCGGATTGCCCTGACACCTCTTTCAGTTGCCCTGCTCGTTAATAACGGGCACGATGTGGTAATAGAATCGGGGGCAGGCAACGGGGCTAATTTTTCCGATAAAGATTACAGCGAACAGGGAGCTAAGATCAGTTACGATAAGAAGGATATATTTAGATCCGACATCATCGTCAAGATCGGCCCTCCCACACAGGACGAGATCAACCTGATGAAGCCCTTCCAGGTGCTTTTTTCCACGCTGCAAATGGGATCACTCAAGGCCGATAGCCTGGAGGCCATGATGAAGAAGAAAATCACTGCGCTTTCATATGAGTACCTTCGCGATGAAGGCGGTATTCTCAGTGTTATCAGGTCTATGAGCGAAATCGTAGGTGCTACATCCATCCTGATTGCCGCCGAATATTTAAGTAACGTTTTCGACGGAAAAGGATTGATGCTGGGAGGAATTACCGGGGTTCCGCCAACAGAGATTGTTATACTCGGAGCCGGTACTGTTGCCGAATATGCTGCCCGTACTGCAATATCGCTTGGAGCCGAGGTGAAGGTATTCGACAGCTCCATTTATCGCTTACGCCGGCTTCAGAACAATATAGGCAACCGGGTATTCACCTCGGTAATACAGCCTATAGTACTCAATAAAGCAATTACGAGCTGTGATGTGGTAATAGGCGCCATACGCTCTACTCATGGGCGCAGCCCATGTATCGTCAGCGAGGAAACCGTTAGCCGCATGAAACCTAACTCTGTACTGATAGATGTGAGCATCGACCAGGGCGGCTGTTTTGAAACTTCTCGAACAACAAATCATACCCATCCGGTATTCAGGAAATACGATGTTATTCATTACTGTGTTCCCAATATAGCTTCGCGTGTTGCCCGTACTGCCACTTATGCACTTACCAACATATTTACGCCTATATTGATGGATATCGGCGATATGGGAGGAATAATGAATGTTATCTGGGAAAGGCCGGGAGTAAGAAATGCTATTTACCTGTACCAGGGGCACCTTACGAATAAGGATCTTGCAGAGAGATTTAATATCCCGCCGAAAGATCTGGAGCTGCTTATTGTTTCCAACCGATAAAAACATTAACTCTGAACGTATTTTTTAAAACACTTTACCTGTAGTTTCTATTTAAAAGGAAAAACAGGATAATATGCGTTTAAATAAGAAATATTTTAAGGATTTATGGCAGGTACTGATCGGATCCGGCAAAGCCTTTTCAGAAGATAAGGCCATGAAGTACAGCGGATCGCTGGCCTATAGTACTGTGTTTGCATTATCGCCCCTGCTGGTAATTGTAATGTCTGTAGCCACCATCTTTTTTGAAAAAGATGCTATACAGAATAAGATGTTCGGAGAGCTTAACGGCCTGATCGGAAGTGACGCGGCACTCCAGGTGCAGCAGCTGATCGAAAAGAACAGTATCTCGGGCGGCTCTACGATTTCTCTGATTATAAGTATTGTCGTATTGATCATCGGTGCTACTGCCGTGTTTACAGAAATACAGGATACATTAAATATTATCTGGCGGGTACGGCCAAAGCCTAAAAAAGGTCTGCAGAAAATGCTCATCAACCGTGTATTATCTTTTTCTATGATCATAAGCCTTGGCTTTCTCCTTATCGTTTCCCTTATTATCAATGGCGTTGTAGCGGCCTTGAGCGCGAGGTTAAGTCATTACTTTCCTGATATAACCGTAATACTCGTACAGGCATTTAATATCGTTCTTACCTTCGTAATAATTACCGTCCTTTTTGGCATCATATTTAAATTCCTGCCCGATGTACGTATCTCATGGAAAGATGTAAGAGTGGGAGCTATAGCTACTGCCGTTCTCTTTATGATAGGAAGATTTCTGATTGGCTTTTATCTGCAGATGGCCGGTACCGGATCTGCTTACGGGGCCGCAGGGTCGATTATAGTTATTCTGACATGGGTATATTATACAGCTGCCATACTTTATTTCGGGGCGGAGTTTACACAGGTTTATGCTGAAAAGTTCGGCGGAAGTATCAAGCCCTCGGCGTATGCTGTACACGTGGTACAAACGGAAGAGGAAGTCGAAGTGCACGAACTGCCTCCGCAAGGACATTGCGCCATTGAAGACGGAGAGGATTGCGACGAGGAAGACGGCGCAGAAAAAGTGAAAGCGTAACAATATTATATCAGAGGCAGGCCATTATTTACTCCGGCCTCTGATGTTTAACCTAGTTAACTGATGTCTTATTCCGGTCAGCATAACCGAAAACCTTCTGCAGCAGCGAGGTATTTCTCGCAGAAATATTCTGTCTTATCTTCAGCTCTTCCCCCGCTATTTCATGAAACAGCCCTTCGATAGCTTTTTGTGTAACATATGCTGAAAGATCCGGGTTTATATCGGTAACAAGCGGGATCTGGTTATAGCGCGTTACCACGTCCGTCCAGTATTTGGTAGCATTTACCTTCCCCAGGCTTGCCTGTATAACCGGCGAGAACTTGGCGGTAAGCTCCGCATTGGTTACCCGTTGAAAATACTGCGTGGCAGCATCATTCTGCCGCCCCAGCAGGATATTGGTAGCATCACTGATGGTCATTTGTCTAATGGCACTGATAAAGATCGGTTTTGCCTCTTTTGCAGCATCCTCAGCCGCCCTGTTCAGGCTGGTAACCAGGTTATCGCAAAGCTGGTTCAAACCCAGACTGCGTAATGTCTTTTCAGCTTTCTGAGCTTCCGGAGGGAAAAGAATCTTAATTGCGGCATTGCCAAAAAAACCGTTCAATGCCGACAGTTTTTCTGTACTGTTAGTGGTTCCGTTCTGAAGTGCCTGCTTCAATCCCTGTGTAATTTCTGTTGCGGTAGGGTTGCCGGCCGCCTGCGTAAGCACCTGGGCTGTCTGATTGAGAGTGTCGCAGCTGCTTATTACGAATACAGCGGTAAATAGTACCGCGAGTCTGATATGTTTCATCATTATGGGGCTGAAATTAGAATAAGAAAATCTATTATAAGAACATAATATTTATGAAATTGATTGCGGCCTGTTAGGCGGAAGAGCCGGCAGCATGATGCCTTCGTTTCTTTTTTTAAGAAATTTACAGTTTAGATTGTGAGATTTCGCGAAATTGCGCATCATTATAAAAAGTTGATCCTGAATCTAAGAAATCTTACGACTTGAAATTCATTAAACACAGAACCAGTATAACAGCGGCAAACGAGGCAGAGATGCTGGCAGAATATCGCCGCACGGGAGATCTTGAGATACTGGGCAGTTTATATGAGAATTATATGTCTCTTTTATACGGTCTTTGCCTGAAATATTATAAAGACGAAGAGCAAAGTAAAGACGCGGTAATGCAGATATTCGAGCAGCTGATAAGTAAGCTGAAAGTACATGAGGTAAGTAATTTTAAAAGCTGGCTTTATACGCTGGCCCGTAATCACTGCCTGATGGATCTCAGAGCCGCAGGAAAGCACCAGTTCGTAGATATCGACAGCCACGATATGGAAAGCCCTTCTTTTTATCATCATCAAACTGATGACATGCTTAAAGAAGGGCAGCTGAATTCAATGGAAAGATGTATGAAGACGCTGGCCGATGAGCAGAGGATCAGTGTAGACCTGTTTTACCTTCAGCAGAAATGTTATAAGGAAATTTCACATCTTACAGGTTTTGACGTTAATAAGGTGAAAAGTTATATACAGAACGGGAAACGGAATCTTAAAATTTGCATGGAGAAGAAGAGTGGAAACGAATAAGAATACCCATATTTTAATACAGCAGTACCTGGAAGGCGAGCTGGATGAAAAGGCAATGCATGAACTGGAGAAGCAGGCATTAGATGACCCTTTTCTTGCCGATGCCATTGAAGGTTATTCGGCTACAGATGTACCTGCAGGGACTTCGCTGAGTTTTTTACAGAGACAGCTTGCTGAGCGTATTGCACAGCAGCAGGAGAATAAGAATGTTTTTTATTTTACCTGGCAGCGAATAAGCGTGGCTGCTGCTGGCTGCCTTTTATTTATTGCAGCAAGTATACTTTTCTGGATGAAGAGCCAGCCGAAAGACGGAAATCCGGCAGTTAAGGAAAAACAGGTGGACGTCAATTTAAATGCATTTAATGACCAGCGTATGGATCCTCATTCCTTTTCTCTGCCCTCGCAGGCTGTTGTAAGCCATCTGGACCTTGATATTAATGTTGATTTTACCTCTCAGATTATTAGCGGCAAAGCTGCCTGGACCATTGATAACCTAAGCAAAACAGATACTATCGTTTTTGATACCAGGCAGCTGGACATACAAAAGGTGACACTCGGAGATGGATATGAGCAAACCTCGTTTAAGCTTGGGGAAGAAACTCCTTTTCTTGGCAAGTCCCTGAAAGTTGCTATTAAACCTTCCACAAGGAAGGTTACGATATGGTACAAAACCGGCAAAGCTGCCGATGCACTGCAATGGCTAAATCCCGCACAAACGGCTGGTAAAAGATATCCCTTCCTTTTCACCCAGTCGCAGGCCATACTGGCACGCACCTGGATTCCATGCCAGGACAGCCCGGGCATACGGTTCACCTATAATGCCACGGTTTCTGTGCCGCCAGCGCTTATGGCGCTGATGAGTGCGGAGAATCCTGAAAAGAGATCAGAAGACGGTAAATACCATTTCAAACAGCCATATGCTATCCCGTCCTATCTGATGGCGCTGGCGGTGGGCGATATCCGGTTTAAACCAATAGACAGAAGGACAGGAGTGTATGCTGAACCTGTTACATTAGACAAGGCTGCCTGGGAGTTTGCAGATATGGGTAAAATGGTTGGCGCTGCCGAAAAGCTGTATGGCCCATATCAGTGGGAAAGGTATGATGTACTGGTGCTGCCGCCGAGTTTCCCATTTGGCGGGATGGAAAACCCGATGCTTACTTTTGCCACGCCTACGGTTATTGCCGGAGACCGCTCGCTGGTAAGCCTGATTGCACACGAGCTGGCACACAGCTGGAGCGGCAACCTGGTTACTAATGTTACCTGGAATGATTTCTGGCTGAACGAAGGTTTTACCACTTACTTTGAGCGGAGGATCGTTGAGGCTGTTTACGGGAAGCAGGAAGCTGAAATGCAGGAGATGCTTGGTTTCGATCTGCTAAAAGAGGCTGTGACTGAGATCGGGGCAAATAACCAGGATACAGAACTGAAAGGCCATTATGAAGGCAGGGATCCCGATGAAGGCGTAAGCGATATTCCATACGAGAAAGGTTATGCATTTTTAAAGGTCATTGAAAAAGAAGTTGGAAGAGCCCGTTTTGACGCCTTCCTTAAAGAGTATTTCAACAATCACAAATTCAGGTCAGTAAGTACAGACGAATTTATAAGTTATCTGGAAGAACATTTAGCAGGTAAAGAACCCGGGCTGAAAGATAAAATAAAACTGTCTGAGTGGATTTTTAAACCTGGGATACCCGGCAATGCGGTGCAGCCGGTTTCTGCCAGGTTTAATGCTATCGATAACATTGTAAGCTCCTGGAAAGGAAAGATAAATCCCGCCGGGCTTAAAGGCAAAATAACATCAGCCAACGAGCTGTTATATTTTATAAAGGCATTACCTGATAATACGACGTCGGCCGATATGGCTTTAATAGACAAAGAATTCGGGTTTACTTCGTCAGGCAATTCAGAGCTTCAGTTCGCCTGGTACTTGTTAGCTATACGTAAACAATACAAACCTGCATATCCGCGGATAGAAGAATTTCTGATCGCAGTAGGCCGCAGAAAATTTATTCTCCCACTTTACCAGGAAATGGTAAAAACAGGCGCAGGGAAGATATGGGCTGAGAAAATATATAAAAAAGCGAGGCCGAACTATCATCCGGTAACTTTCCGGTCTGTGGACGACCTTTTTAATAAAGAAGTTTAGGTTTCTGTAGTCATAGCCGGGCGCTGCAAAGAACCCGGCTATAACTACAGAAATCAGAATAATTTATAACCTAAGCTGATATGCCATAGATTCTGTTTCTGATCGTATTTGCTGCTTTTTGAGACATTGCTGATACCTGCTTCATACCGCAGGTCCACAGAAATATTGCCGGCATCGACTCCGGCACCGAACTGTGCTCCGACAGTCTGATTTTTGTAGTTATCAAAATCCAGAACCGGCTCAAAAGTATTTTTGGAGGTCTTGTCAAGTAAAAACGATACTACCGGGCCAGCCATAATACGAAGGTTCAAATTATCTGAACCGAACTTTTTACCAATCAGAACAGGCACATCGAGTGTAGTGAACGTAATCTTTCCCTTTCCGTTAAATGTAGTGCCATCCTGTTCAACACTTCCGAATTCGCCGCCCTTACTTCCTAAATATACTTCAGGCTGTACATAAAAACCGGGAGCTCCGATACGGCCCCAGATGCCGGCCTGGTAACCCAGGCGATTGTCAGAATCGGCCCAGTCTCCTTTAAGACCGGCAATATTTACCCCGGCTTTAAGCCCGAGATTAAAAGAAGGCAGCTGCGCAAACGCTGTTGCTCCTGCAGCCATGAATGTTAACGTCAATAAAAGAAGCTTTTTCATAAATTAAATTTTACAGTTTATACCTAAGTGTAATGCAACAACATTTGCGGTTTCAAAATGTTGGAGCGAAGGATTTATTCCTCTTGTAAAGAAGACGCTAAATTTTATACTTTTGTCACAAAGAAAATTATGGCAGAGATCACTATCAGTAACGAAGACTGGGAAAGACTTAAGTTAAAGGTAAAACGTAAATACAGGGAACTTACAGCAGAAGATCTGCAATACACGGCAGGCGAAGAAGAAAAGCTTATCCTGCATCTTATGGACCGTCTCAGAAGGAATCGCGAGTATGTGGTATTCACACTGAGGAAGGGGCTGGTAAACATTGATAACAACAGGCTGTAAAAAGCCGCCGTTTCTGTGCTCGCTCTTTATTGCAACAGGCTGGTCCTGAATTGCCTTTTTTACTTAATTTATTGTTTTTAGTCATTAAAATCCAATAATCACTCTTATCTTTATATACCTGTACTCTTCTACCTGATGTTACGTTTATAGATTGGAAAGATGTGATATGCTGAATTTAAATAAATCCGTTAAAAAAGTTTCTATAGGGGTATGCCTGGGTGTAACCTTGATCTCTTTCGCCTTCCGGGAAGACTTTTTTCAATATTCAAAGAATCTTGAGATCTTCGGGACTCTTTACAAAGAACTTAATATTAATTATGTGGATGAAGTAAATTCATCTAAGCTGATTAAGACAGGTGTTGACGCTATGCTTGAAAGCCTGGATCCTTATACAGAGTTCGTGCCCGAATCAGATATCGAAGATTACCGGATGAAATACGTAAGTACGCAGTACGGAGGCATCGGCACCAGCATTCAGAACAGGAACGGACGGTTTTATGTAGCCGACACATTTGAAGGTTTTCCCGCTCAGAAGGCAGACATCAGAGCAGGCGACGAGCTGATTGCTATTAACGGACTTTCATTAAAGGGCAAACCCTATGAGCAGGTGAGTACCATGCTTAAGGGGCCTAAAAATACTCCCGTAAAACTCACAGTTAACCGTCCCGGCGAAACAAAACCCCTGGAGAAATCTTTGCTTCGCGAAGAGATAAGTCAGCCAAACGTTAGCTATTCAGGAATGCTCGATAATAACATCGGGTATATACGCCTGGATAAATTTCTTGAGAATTCTTACGATGAGGTGAAAACCTCACTGCTTGCAATTCAGAAAAATAACCCTTCCGGCTTAGTCCTCGACCTGCGTTCCAACGGCGGAGGTATCTTGCAGGAAGCTGTTAAAATTGTTAATCTTTTTGTAGACCCGAATGTAATCGTAGTAACTCAGAAAGGAAGAAACCGCGAGAAAACTATTTCATACAGAACATATAATACTCCTGTGGCTTCGAATCTTCCCCTGGTGGTACTTATCAACGGTCGTTCTGCTTCTGCCTCAGAGATTGTTGCAGGCTCTTTACAGGATATGGACAGGGCAGTGATCATCGGGCAGCGTAGTTTCGGAAAAGGGCTGGTACAGCAAACATTTAACCTTCCCTATAATAGTCTTATAAAAGTTACAGTAGCTAAATATTATACGCCTTCAGGCCGTTGCATCCAGGCACTGGACTATACCCACCGTACAGCAAGCGGCAGTGTAGAGAAAGTTGCCGACTCATTGATCAGTGAATATAAAACCCGTGGCGGGCGCCTGGTTTATGATGGAAGCGGAGTATTTCCCGACATTTTTGTTGATCCCGTTAAATACAGTCAGATCAGCCAGACCCTCGTTACCCGTAATTACGTATTTGATTATGCTACGGAATACCGTTTGAAGAAAGCTGCGGTAAAACAGGCGAAGAGTTTTAAGATCAGCGATCAGGAGTATAATGACTTCGTGAATTACCTGTCAGACAAGAATTACGATTATAGTACCCGTACAGAGAAAATATTAGCTGAACTGAAAACAGAGGCCGAAAAGGAAAATAAACTTCCGGAAGTGAAAGCTGAATATGAAGCTTTTAAAAGTAAGTTGTCTTTTAGCAAGAAAAACGATCTTAGCCAGTTTAAAGACGAGATCAAAAAGATACTGGAAAACGAGATCGCCGGCCGTTACTTTTACCAGAAAGGGCGTATAGAGCACGGCTTTCAATATGACGAAGAGCTAAAAAGTGCTTATAAGGTACTCGAAAGTAAAAGTATGCTTGCTAATATTTTGCAGGGAGAAGGTTCTTATAAATCTATAGGCAAACCCGAGCATGGCTTTTCAGCCAGCCTGGGTAAGTAATAGTAAATGTTATCTTGCTAAATTAAAGGTGCTGATCAGCGTATTGCCGACAATCAGCGGATCGCAGAATTTCTCTTTCGTACGAGTTTTATCAGTATCCGGGTTGCCGGCTAAGTCAGGTCGATAGCCTCCGGCATACTGGCTGGTCGATACATTGTCGTGGATCAGCGATTTAAAAGCAATCTGCACCTCAAGACGCTGCTTCTGGTATTCGGGCAGCAGCGGGATCTCTGCCAGCCCGTCCTTTCTGTTGTGCATACCAATGTCTATAACTGCATCATTTTTATCCGGGAAGTAAATAAAATACATTAAACCATCACTGTCAGCTGCTCCTCTTTCTCCTTCAGGGTCCCATTTTATCAGGAGTGTTGCCGCATCTTTCATCTCGATGCTTGCTTCGCTAGTTCCGGGCAGTGAGCCGTAACTGAAACGGGCCAGGGTATAGTCGATATCAAAACCTGTATCCGTTTTGATAAGGGCTTTGGTAGAATTATAGGAGTGAGCTGAATTGCGCCCGGTACATCCCGGGGCAAAGTCTGCAAACCCTATGCTGACAAGGCCCTGCAAAGGGTTAAGCCATGTATGAATAAAGCTGAATGACCGGCGTGTCGCTTTTTTCTTTTCAGTAGGAGGTTTCCGGGATATTTTCGGGAGACCCCTCATATATGCTATGCCTCTCCAGCTGCTTCCTACAACGGAACCGACCTTCCCGCTAAAGTTGCCGTTTACTCCATTTTTATAACGTGCCATAATTGTGTGATTAAAAGGTTAAAGTGTAAGTTAATAAAGTGTCGGGAAAGGTTTGACGTTAAATTTTTATTTATAATGATTTCAATCGTATAAAGACCGTAATACCACCGGAGAGAGAGGGTTGAGCTACGGTGAATATACGGTCAAGGTACGGTGAAAACAGGGTTTGGTGTAAAAGTATTCCTGAACATCTCTGCCATCTGGTTTTGGCAACCCTAAAGATCGCCTTATTCACTCAGATGATAATTCCTGTTGATTATGGCAGTATAATCCCCATTAACATCGCCGTTTTTACTGCCTCAGTAGCGTTGGAAACCCTCATCTTCTCTATAATATTCTGCCTGTGCCTGCGGACAGTGTACACCGCAATATTTAACTGATCGGCAATTTGTTTGCTGCCCAGGCCTTGTGCTACCAGCACGAGTACTTCCGCTTCCCTGCGACTAAGAATTTTGTGCCCGTAGTGTTTATAGCTTTCAAATGGGATGAGCTCGCCGGTTTGGTTATTAACAATCTTCCCGTCAATACCGTTTCGGGGTAATAAGTCTGTAGAGGGGGCATAAGTACAAAGGGCCAGCCATATGCTGTGGTTTGGAAGACTTTTTAAATATATCGTCCGGTGATTAACATACGAATACTCTTCAGATACATTCAGTGCTCTTATACGGCTGGATGTACTGTAATGCCGGCGACTTTCTGAAGGGAGGTGTTTCAGGTATTCAAAATAGCTTAATTCGAGGATATGACGTTCAGTAAGATCATCAGGGTGGATCTTTCTGAATATACATTCTTCAAAAGCAGAGTCTATCACATCGCTGCCACAGGGCAAGCCAAAAACCTCACCGAATTTGCCAACATACAGATAACTTTTATCCTCCTGGAAGTCTGAGAGCACCGCCATGCTATGGTCCATGTTTACATACGCTTCAGCAAGCAGCCTGTATTCGGCTAGCAAAGCTTCTTTTTGATCAATGGGTGAAAATGCCTGTTCAAGCAACGTTGAAGTTAGCTGCTCTGCCGCAGATGTTGTAGCCATAATTGATAAATGGTTAATTTTGGGTATTGTGTCAGCTTTGGAGACGTTCTACTTTTACACGGTAAAAATACCTTTTTCTGCGAAAGATTAATCTTATAAACATGATCATGAAAACAAACGTCTCTTGTATCGCTGTCCTTTTTTTCCTCTTTTTATTCCAGGCCTGCACAAATAGCGATACGCAAGGCTCATCGCAGGCGGCAGAAGGCAGTCAGACAAATCCCGACTCAGCAAAAGTAAGCGGTACGGCCTGCGATATTAAATTGCCGGGTATCCACTTCACTAAGTCTGTTAATGGCGCCGACTCGCTTGCGGCAGCAGACCAGAATGGAAAACTAACATTCCGTGTAGGCGGGAAAAAGGACTACTTCAGCGACCCGAATAACAAGCTGTCAAATAATACTGCGCCAATTCTGTTGTCGAAGGTTGATAATACTAAGCCGTTCACTCTTATTGCAAAAGTTACACCCGAATTTACCAAAGAGGGGCTGTATGATGCCGGCGTATTATACATTTATGTCAACGATAACTACTGGCAGAAATTTTGTTTTGAGCAGGATGAGCGGGGACGTCATCGTATTGTATCGGTGCGTACCATAGGCACATCTGATGATAATAACCATGATGTGGTTGAAAGTAAATCTGTATATATGAAGATCTCTTCGGATACACATACCGTAGCGTTTTACTATTCGCTCGATAAGAAAGACTGGAACATGGTCCGTCTTTACAAAAACGATTATCCATCTGAAATCTGGATGGGGCTAAGTGCACAATGCCCGGTGGCAAAAGGAGCAGTAAGCTATTTTGAGGAGGTCAGCCTGGAGCAAAATAGTGTGACTGATTTCCGGATGGGTAATTGATCCTTTTTTGGATGGTGGCTGGGAGGCATAAAGAACTGCCTGGATATCAGAATGCAGGCATTCTGATATTTATTATAGAATCAATGTTTTTGATCTTCTCCCACTTTTTGATCTCAGAATCCGAAATGGAGTCTAATTTTCTGCTTTTATAGAAAGCCAGACACTCATAAAAAACACGCTTCCCTGCCGCTGCTTCAGAGACTCTGGTTAAAGATTCTACTGAGTCCCTTTTTATTTTTAAAACTACAGGCCTTAAAATAACTTTGCTGACACTGTCAAAAAATACAATGTGTATAGGTGAGTAGAACGATCTATCCTCTTCTTTAAATTGCTGAGTTACGTTTTTATCCCCGAATCCCATTACCAGGCAGTTACAGAGAACATTGTCCTTAAAGTCTTGCTTACTGTATTCTGAGTTCCAGATTTCACTGTCTAATTTAATTAGGCGTTTATCAGATGTGCATCCTATAACCAGCATTGATAAAAGTAAAAGGTTGATTTTCATATACTATTTTTGAGCCAGTAATTTCTTCAGTTCAGTCTCGAAATTATGCATCTGAAAATCATCGTTCATAACCTGGCCTTCTTTATTGATCAATATATAACGGGGAATACCATTAAACTTAAATAGTTGTCTTAAATAAATGAAGTCATCAGAGGGTAAGCGATAGGTATGCTGCAATTCCTGTTCCTTAACAAATTCTTTATAGCGGTCTTCCGGCGATTCTTCATAGGAAGTAAGGAAGAGGAATTCGATATCTTTGCTATCGGTATAACTTTCACGGACAGGTTTGTTCTTCTTAATGGAGGCGATACATGGACCGCAGTAGATTCCCCAGAAGTCCACAAAAAGTATTTTCCCTTTATGCTGGTCTATCACTTTTCTGAAAATGTCTGTTGCCTTGCCCGGAGGAAGATCGTACGTGTTTTTGGCTATGCTGGGAAAAGTACGCTGGAAATAACCTTCGGCCTGAGCAAGTACTGATTCATCTTGCATGCCTCTTTCCAGAGTGCTAAGGTAGTTGCGCGATTCTTCTTTTTTGTCTTTCAGTAGATTGCTGAAAATGAACTTCAAAGACCTCGACTTCAGGATATCATAAACAAGGTTATGCTGCAGCTTAAAATAATTTTTCAGTATGGTATCTTTAACTGACCATTCTCCCTGGATGCGTTCGTGAAGGCTAAGAGGTTCTTTCGGGGGATATCTTTTATTGTATTGAGCCAGGTACTTGCTGTACTTCTTTTCAAAAGCTTCCCGCTGCGTTACACTGGAAGCGACCAGTTTAGACTTCTCCTCCCGGCTCGCCTCAGCGAATTTACTGCCGAAAGCATTTATATAACCGATATAGCTCTGGTCTTCGCCGGTTGGTTTCAATTTGAGATCTGTAAATAGAAAAGATGTGAAAGACGTACGCTGGTCTTTGTTTGGGATGGTAGTTAAAGCCCTGTCAAATTCAAATCTGTTAACAAATACACTGAAATCGGGAGAGATAAGCAGTGTCCGGTCATTCAGATCCATATTTTGCAGGAAGTCATAATATCCCTGACCGGCTTTCGCCCTTAATATCTTGTTAGAGCTGTCTTTGCCGGCCTGGTACTCCCTGCTGCTTAAGAAATCGAATAGTATAGTGGCATAGGAAACATCGATCTCGCTTCGAAGAATTACCCCTGCCTGAGGCGTGATAGCCCGATCCTGGATGGCCTGCTTCAATTGGCTTTTGCTGCTGATCCAGGAGTTTATCACTGTTTTCTTAAATTCATCGGGCGTAAGAACAGGAACTGCCTTTTGCAGGTCTGCATAATTGTAGGTCTTGATTTGTATGCCACTCAGATCTTTATTTACTTGCGCCGCAGGCCCGGAATATATAATGTCTTTGAGCTCATGCCGGATGTTCCTGAAGCGGTCGGCACGCAGAAATTCGTCCCAGTTTAAAATCATAGACAGAGTTTGCCCGGGTTCAAGGTAGAAATTAACTGATGTTTTTTGAAAATGTATATAGGTGTGCTTGGGAAAGGGCATAGGAATAGAGGCTTCGAACCGTCCGTCCTGATGTATGGCGACCGTAATAGGATAATCTTCGTTGGTTATTTCATTGCCTGCATAGATTATTCCGGTAGAAAAGCCCAGTCTTTGGTCGTATCCCTTGATATAACCTATCAGCCTGCTGGTATCACCGGCGAAAAAATCCGGCGAGTTATAGTCGATTAAACTTTTTCGTTTCGCTTTTGCTTGTTCCGTATCAAGCCATGTTTGTACACCTGCCGGAATTTGTTTTTCTTTTTGGGCTGGCTGAGCTTTTGGATCAATTGAGATTCCGAAAATGGTAACGACATTTTCTTCTCCATAATTCAGCTTTTTGATAGTTTTAGGCAATTCCGGAAAAATGAGAACAAAACTTGAATCTCCTGAAGGTCCCATATAAATTTACT
>Ga0265780_10003843_pt1 | contig 19579 bp, 20 predicted proteins | sample P1T30metagenome_FD_192432 | JGI IMG/M metagenome (GOLD analysis project Ga0265780, IMG submission 192432) | Plant litter microbial communities from East Loma Ridge, Irvine, California - P1 T30 | ecosystem: Environmental > Terrestrial > Plant litter > Unclassified | place: USA: California...
GGAAGAAGTCACAGGATTCCAAAGAAGCAGAATCTTTGAATAATGCACTTGATAAAGATCATGACGGAAGTATTCTGGATGATGTTTCCCAGGCAGATGCACGTCAGGATGAAGGTGGTTCTATTCTCAATCATATATTCGGGAGTGACAAACAGAATGTGGAGAGTAAGCTTTCCCAGAACACAGGGATTTCCATTGATAAGATCGGCCCTGTTTTATCCATGCTGGCCCCTATAATTATGGGATATATCGGCAGGGAAAAACAGCAGAACAATGTAGGGGCAGGAGGCTTGGGAGATCTTCTGGGAGGAATTTTAGGAGGTGCCCAAAACCAGGCACAGCAACAGCAGTCCAACCCTCTAAATGACATTTTGGGAAGCGTCTTAGGTAAAAATGATTCTCAATCTTCAGGAGGTGGAAGTCCGTTAAATGATATCCTGGGAAATATCTTAGGCGGAGGAGATCAGAAAAAACAGCAAGGCGGAGGCGGATTGGGAGATATTCTGGGAAGCTTTCTGGGCGGAAAATAATTTAATTTAATTTTGTTATATAAAAAAGACCGGAGAAAATATTTTCCGGTCTTTTTATGCTTAGCTTTTTGCTTTTTCCTCTGAAGCCGAAGCTGTTACAGGTTTTAAAGCTTTTCTAAGTCTTCTTTTTCCATAGCTTCCGTTGTTGATCTTCCCTCTTTTGGATTTTTTGTCTCCTTTTCCCATAATAAAAAATGTTTAGTTGATTTCATACGAAATTAAAAAATATGAAGTAAAAATAAAAACCGAAGCTGTTAAAATTTTTATAAAACTAAACTTTAACCGTTTTCCATTTACCTTTTTTGAACAAAATAAAGGCAACAACGGTAATGAGGGTTTCGGCAGCAGGAATAGATATGAAAACCCCTTTCGGGCCCATTTCCAAATATTTTGAAAGAACATAGGCTAACGGGATCTGAAAAAGCCAGAACCCGAAAAGATTGACCCAGGTAGGAGTCCAGGTATCCCCGGCTCCGTTGAAAGCATTGATCATCACCATACCGATACCGTAGAAAACAAATCCGATGCTCATGATATGCAGGGCATTTTCAGCAAAATTTTTAATTTCAGTATCCTGCGTGAAAAATCCCACTAAAAAATCTCCCAAAAAGAAAAAGATCAAACTCACCGTTACCATGAATATAACATTGTAGACTACCGTTTTCATAACAGACTGCTCGGCCCTCAGCATTTCACCGGCTCCCATATTCTGGCCTACCAGCGTGGATGCGGCATTGCTTAATCCCCAGGCCGGAAGCATGAAGAACATCATGAGCCGTAATGCGGTCTGATAGCCGGCCGATGCATCTTCGCCACCTGTTGTGGCAACCAGCTGAGCCAGGAAAATCCAGCTGCACGAAGCAATGACAAACTGGAAAATCCCCGGTGTTGCAATTTTTACAACTGATTTTATCATTCCGAGATCCGGCTTAAAGTAATGAAGCCGAATCCTGAGCCTGCTATCCGCAATCAGCAGATGGTACAATTGATATGCAACACCCATACTTCTCCCGATGGTGGTTGCCAAAGCAGCACCGGTAAGGCCCATTGCCGGCACCGGCCCGACACCTTTAATTAAAACCGGACAAAGAATAATGTTGGCGATATTGGCAATCCAGAGTGATTTCATCGCAATGGCCGCATTTCCTGCTCCCCTGAAGATCCCGTTAATGAGGAATAAAAGCATAATGATCACACTGCTTCCCATCATGATTCTTGTAAAATCTTTCCCGTAAGCCGCTGCTTCAGGCTTTGAGCCCATCAGCACCAGGATTTCTTCTGCATAAACCACTCCGAAGAAACTTAAGACAACGGTGATAACAAGAGAAACCAATAAGACCTGTGCCGCACTCCGGGAAGCCTGCTCGGGATTTTTCTCACCGATCCTCCGTGCAACAACTGCCGTTGCAGCCATGCTCATCCCGATGGCAATGGCATACATTACGGACAGTACAGATTCTGTAAGCCCGACCGTCTGGATAGCATAACCACTTTCTTTCAGGTGCCCGACGAAATACAGATCCACCAGCGCGAAAACAGATTCCATAGCCATTTCCAGCATCATCGGGATAGCCAGAAGAAGCACGGCACTTCTTATACTGCCCCGTGTATAATCTGCCTCTTCGCCATTCAGCGCTTTTTTTAAGAAGGCAATATATTTCATCATCGTATGATTATTTAAGTTTCAGCAAAAATATAGATTCAAAAACAATTACGGCTTGGCACAGGAAAAGTTTTTATTCAACATTCAAAAGAAAAAAAATAACAATAAATATTTATCGTAAAACAATAATTATTTATATATTTGCGGTAATAAAATATAAATCTATGAAACTAATCGGGAAAAATTCTCTTTCACAGTATATCAGCTATCTGCTTTTTATCTTATTCATTTTATTCGCCTGCCAATGTATTTATGCACTTATTGGTTTTAGTGTGTCATATTATAATCTTAAGACAGGAAATCATATATTTTCTGATTTTTTCATTATCGGAACTGACGTGGGCTGGTCTAAAAATAAGTGGACGCTACCGATGAATGATTTACTTAAATTCAAATTCTATGTTCCTTTTACGAAGCAAAATCTTATTACGGGAATATTTAATGCAGGCAGTGTCATAAATAATATCTTGAGAGAATTATTTATCATGCTCTTTCTCTACAGCAGCTATCAGATTTTTAAAGGAATCAGTAATGAAAATGTATTTAATGTCAAAGTCGTACTTTGGTTGCGGAGATTTGGATGGCTTAATGTTATTTTCACAGTAATCATGATTATAATTAATTTTTTTAATGCAAAAGATCTGTATGCCTTCGCTTATTCCGGAATACCATTCCTATTTTTTGGCGGATTAATATTATTTGTTGTTGAATTTTTCAAAAAAGGTCTGGAACTTCAAAATCAGGCTGACTTAACTATTTAATTATGGCAATCATCATCAATGTAGACGTCATGTTGGCGAAAAGAAAAATGCAGTCTCAGGAACTCGCGGAGAAGATAGGTATTACACAGGCTAATCTTTCCATTTTAAAAACAGGAAAAGCAAAAGCTGTCAAACTCTCAACCCTGGAATCCATCTGCAGGGTACTGGATTGCCAGCCGGGAGACATATTGGAATATAAACCTTAATTAAACAGTATAAAAAATGAAAAAATTATTTTTAGCGACATCAATGATCGCATTTAGCCTTTTGTCGGCACAGGAGTTGACCACCGAATATAAATATATGGTAACCTATGATGATCTGGCGAAATTTTCAGCATTGGTAAACAAAGAAAATATAAATACCTGCTATCAGAATGAAAACAATTCCTACTCATTGCTGGCACTGACGATTAAACTGAACAGTAAGCAGGTTTTCCAAAAGTTAATTTCAGAAAAAGCTGATTTGGAAAAAATATGCGACGGAAAAACACCTTTGATGTTTGCCGCGAAGTACGGAAATTTAGAATTTGCAAAAAAGCTTCTGGAAAGCGGAGCCAAAAAAGAAACTAAAACCGATAAAGGATACAGTGCGCTGGATTACGCCAAAAAATATGAAAAAGCTGAGCTTGTCAAACTTTTAGAATAAAAATCATGGTTCTAAAATCCAGATGATAAACTTTATATCCGGTAATCCAACGTTTTTTACAGGCTAATTGCCGGATATATTGCTCATAATACAAAGAGGATTTAAGATTTCTTAAGATTTAAAATTAAAATTTTCTGTTAAAATTCTTTTTAACATTATAAAATCATATAAACATTCGCATCAATCATGATCACCGCTGAATCTAATCCATAGATTTGACAAAATTTTTAACCATGAAAAAATATCTGATTCTCCCCTTGCTGGCAATGTATCTTGCCTGTTTTGCCCAGAACAAAACGTACAATCTGAATTTCGAAAAGACCGATAATAATCTTCCTGTAAGCTGGGATGTTTTTGGCGACGGAAAAGCAAAAGTTTTTGCCGATACTGCCGAAAAACAGGAGGGAAAATTCTCTGCTGCCATTGAGTCTGATGAAAGTGAAGGTTTTAAAGCCCTCGGTTTCACCCTTCCGGAAAATTATGCCGGAAAAAGAATAACTGTTTCAGGATATATCAAAACTGAAAATGTTACCGATGGTTTTGCCGGACTCTGGATGCGTATTGATCCTCAGATTGCTTTCGACAATATGCAGAACAGAGGGATTAAAGGCACTACTCCATGGACAAAATATGAAATAACCCTTACGATGTCTCCCGAAAACTCTAAGAAAATTGTTTTGGGAGCTCTTTTATCCGGGAAAGGAAAAATGTGGGTTGATAACCTGAAGATAAGTATTGACGGAAAAGATGTTGAAAAGGCAAAGGTTTTAGAAAAGAAATTAACCAAAGCAGATGCAGATAAAGAATTTGATAACGGTTCGAAAATCAGCACTATTAATTTGGATCAGAATAATATCAACAACCTGAAAAATCTCGGTCTGATCTGGGGATATCTAAAGTATTACCATCCAAACGTTGCGGCAGGAAATTACAACTGGGATTATGAACTATTCAGAATCCTTCCAAAAATCAATGGTGTGTCTGCAAAAGAAAGAGATGAGGCTCTGACAAACTGGATCATTGGATTGGGAACTTTCCAGACCGAGAAAGCACCCTCTCAAGACGAGAAAGATGTAAAAATGAAACCGGATCTTGATTGGATCACCAATTCAGGATTTTCAAAAGAGCTGGAAGAAAAACTGTTACAGCTTAAAAATGCGAAAAGACCGAAAGTCAATCATTATGTGGATTTTGTGAGCGGTGTTAAAAATCCTGAGTTTAAAAACGAAAAAGCTTACGAAAACATGACATATCCCGATGAAGGTTACCGCCTGCTGGCTCTTTACAGATACTGGAATATGATCCAGTATTATTTCCCTTACAAAAACCTCATCGAGGAAGACTGGAAAGGCCTTTTACCGGAATTTATCCCAACATTTCTGAATGCTAAAAACGAAACAGAATACACGCTTGCTTCACTGGAAATTATTGCAAGGGTTCATGATACGCACGCCGGAATCTGGGGAAATAATAAAGTACTGGGGAAATATTATGGTGAAAAATATCCTCCGATGAAAGTAATTTTTGCCGAGGACAAATTAGTTATCGAGCGTTTTTATAATGAAAACTTAAGTAAAGAAACCGGACTTCAGAAAGGAGATGTGATCACGGAAATCAATGGCGAAAGTGTAGAAAATATCGTTAAGAACAGACTGAAATATACGCCAGCTTCCAACTATCCGACTCAGTTGAGGGATATTGCTTACAACATTTTAAAAAGCAATTCCGACAAAATTAACCTTACCATTTCAAGAAATGGAAACACAGAAGCAAAAACAGTAAAAACCTATTCTTTCAAAGAGCTTAACTACAAAAAACAGGAAAAAGAATTCTTCAAAATGCTGGACAACAACGTTGCGTATGTCTATATGGGAAGCGTAGATTCTAAAAAGCTTGATGATGTTTTTAGCCAGATAAAAAACACAAAAGGCCTGGTGATTGATTTCAGAAATTATCCTTCTGATTTCGTGACCGTTAAAATGGGAAAACTGTTAAAACAAAATTCTACGGAATTTGTAAAATTTACCAACACCGACAACAGCCAGCCCGGACTTTTCACTTTTACATCCAGCCAGAAAATTCCGGGAAGCGGAAACAATTATTACAAAGGAAAAATTGCTATTTTAATTAATGAAATCACGCAAAGCAGTGCAGAATATCATACGATGGCTTTCAGGACCGCCCCGAATTCTAAAGTTTTCGGTTCGATAACTGCAGGAGCCGACGGAAATGTTTCGGATATCGTGCTTCCCGGAAATATTTCAACCATGATCAGCGGAATCGGCGTTTATTACCCGGACGGAACAGAAACCCAGAGAATAGGTATCGTTCCTGATGTTGAAGTAAAACCAACGGTTGACGGAATTAAAAACAACAGGGATGAAGTGCTGGAAAAAGCCGTTGATTGGATTAAAAGTTAATCTTAATGATCTTTCAATGAAAAATACTGAGTGGTAAGCTTTAAAATCCAATAATAATTACATTTTCATTTAAGCAAACCTCCAATAATACTGACAAATACCACAAAACTTCAGATTATTGGGGTTTTTCAGTAAATAAATTTCTGAAGTAAAAACTTTTTATGTAGTTTTGCCAGCTAATTAAAAAAATAAAAAATAACCATGAAAACAAAGTATCTTGTTTGTGCATTATTATGCATAATTAGTCTTGAAAAAATTAAAGCGGCCGATCTTTATGTACGTGATTTAGGAGCCGGAGGAGCTTATTCCACAATATCTGAAGCAATAACTGCTGCTAGTGATGGCGACCGTATTATCATCAGACCTAAAACAGGAAACGTTCCTTACTTAGAAAATCTCACGATTAACAAATCACTTACTTTCGCTTCTGAAATCAATTTTAGTAAATATTATGTTCAAGGAAACATTTCTATTGTCCCTGCGGTAAATAGAGTGGTTACAATAAACAACATGTATGCTTTTCAAAGTTCGATTGCTACATCAGTAGTAACTTTATCCGGAGGAAGGGCTACTGTAAATATAATTAATTGTACTGTAGATCAAAATATTGATTTAGACAATTCTAAAAATGTAACGGCTAATGTGTCACAAAGTAGTTGTTCAAATTTATACTTTGTGCATGGGAAAATTACAGCAAATACAATAGAAACTATCAAATTAACTGACGATGCGGCACCTTTAGCTACAACTGATGTTCAAATTATTGCAAATGCTTTATATTATAATGGTGCATATTTAAACTCAATAGCTATTGCTACTACTAGTTACCCATTAAAAATATACAATAATGATTGTACTATTTTTTACCAAAATTATTCTATAATTTTACCAGTACTTGAAATAAGCTCTATTAAAACAGGGTCAACAAATCTTATCCATAATAATCGTTTTGTTTCAAATCATAATGACCCGAGTTATGTTCGTAATACAATAAATATTTCTGCATCAACAGGTATTATCAATATCTCTAACAATATTATCAGAAACCCTACTGTAAATTATTACGAGATTAATGCTTCCTCTGCGCCAACTGTTATTGCAAATAATAACTTGTGTTCTGCAGGACCATTTAATTCTAACGGCGTTGATATTGCAAATAATAACTTCTATGATAATGTTTATTCAATAAATTTAAGTACAGGAACAGCAACTGGTGCTGTTGTCAATGCCGGATTGTCCGATGAAGAATATCAGGATTTGGATTTGACAATAAATGATATAGGTCCTTTGGGAGGTTCAAATTCATGGATGAACTATTGGCCAAGTAATGCAGGAAACAAACCAAGAGTAGTGTTCCTGAATACGCCAAGAAGAGTTTATCAGGGAACCACTACTATTCAGGCAGAAGCAACAGGAATATCTAAATAATAAAAATATGAAAACAATGAACAAAAAAATATTTATAGGTGTTTTTTCATTATTTGTATTTTTATTTCAAGCACAAGTAAAAGTAAATAGTGCAGAATATTTTTGGGATACAGATCCGGGAGAAGGAAGTGCGAATCCACTAACAGCTTTGGACGGAAGTTTTGATAATGCTATTGAAAATATTTTACAGAATAACATTACGATTCCAACATCTGCAGGCTTTCACGTTCTTAATGTGAGGGTAAAAGACAGTCAGGGAGTTTGGGGACCAGCATTTAAAAATGTAGTTCACACAGGAACCGTTCCTCTAATAGGAGCAGTAAACCTTACAAACGCAGAATACTTTTGGGACACCGATCCGGGAGAAGGAAATGGGACTTCTTTAACAGCTACAGACGGCAGTTTTGATAGTGCTGTTGAAAATATTTTACAAAACAACATACCAATTGCACAACCCGCAGGTTTTCATATCTTTAATGCAAGAGTAAAAGATAGCCAGGGAATGTGGGGACCGGTATTTAAAAATGCCGTTTATATTGAAACCACTGTTTTAGGAACAAAAGAAGTTAAACTAACAAAAAATATAGTTTGCTATCCGAATCCTGCAGATGATATCATCAACTTCAATGCAACCGGTAAAATGAATATTTATTCATCTGAAGGAAGATTAGTACTATCTAACGATAATGTAGATGGAAGCAAAGGAGTAAATGTTTCTTCACTTATTAAAGGAAATTACATTCTAACGATAGAAAATAAAGACGGAAGATTCTCTTCTAAATTTATCAAGAAATAATAATTGTATTGATTTTATAAAAATTTCTACAAAAAATATTTTAAAACTTCCTTCGGGGAGTTTTTTTGTTTCTAAAACTTTCAAAAAACCTATCTTTGCCAACGAAAAATTAGATACATAAAAGTCTAATATCTAAAGTCTAATATCTAACATCTAAAAAAAATGTTTCGATCGCACACAAACGGAGAATTAACGCTCAAAAATCTTAATGAAGAAGTTGCACTTTCAGGATGGGTACAGACCATTCGTGATAAAGGATTTATGATTTGGATAGATCTCCGGGATCGTTACGGCATTACACAGCTGGTTTTCGATCAGGACCGTTCTTCGGCAGAACTGATGGAAAATGCAAAAAAACTGGGACGTGAGTTTGTGATTCAGGTGACAGGAAAAGTCATTGAAAGAGTCAGCAAAAACCCGAATATTCCTACAGGGGAAATTGAAATTTTAGTTGAGAAATTAACCGTTCTTAATGAATCCCAGCTTCCGCCTTTCACCATTGAAGATGAAACGGATGGCGGTGAAGAATTGAGAATGAAATACCGTTACCTAGACATCAGAAGAGCTCCGGTACGGGATAAACTGATTTTCCGTCACAAAATGGCGCAGAAAGTAAGGAATTATCTTTCAGACGAAGGATTTATCGAAGTTGAAACTCCGGTTTTAATCAAATCGACTCCGGAAGGAGCAAGAGATTTCGTTGTACCAAGCAGAATGAACCCGGGCCAGTTCTACGCATTGCCACAGTCTCCGCAGACTTTCAAACAGCTATTGATGGTGGGCGGAATGGATAAATATTTCCAGATCGTTAAATGTTTCCGTGACGAGGATTTGAGAGCCGACAGACAGCCTGAATTTACACAAATCGACTGCGAAATGGCTTTTGTAGACCAGGAAGATGTGATGAATGTGTTCGAAGGCATGACGAAAACCCTGATCAAAGATATCACAGGCCAGGAATTCGGAACTTTCCCAAGAATGACATTTGCCGATGCAATGCAGAAATACGGAAACGACAAACCGGATATCCGTTTCGGGATGGAGTTCGTGGAACTTAACGAATTGGTTAAAGGAAAAGATTTCAAAATATTTGACGATGCCGAACTGGTTGTCGGAATCAATGTGGAAGGTTGTGCAGATTATACAAGAAAACAGATCGATGAGCTTGTTGATTGGGTAAAACGTCCACAAATCGGAGCTTCAGGAATGGTTTGGGCAAAATTCCAGAATGATGGTGTGAAAACTTCTTCTGTGAATAAGTTCTATAACGAGGAAGACTTAGCAAAAATTATCGAAAAATTCGGGGCAAAAGAAGGCGACTTAATGTTGATCCTTTCCGGCAACGAGCACAAAGTAAGAACCCAGCTTTCTGCGTTGAGAATGGAACTTGGAAACCGTTTGGGATTAAGAAAAGGAAATGAATTTGCACCGCTTTGGGTAGTTGACTTCCCTCTGTTGGAATTTGACGAAGAAAGCGGACGTTACCACGCCATGCACCACCCGTTCACCTCTCCAAAACCGGAAGATATCCATTTATTGGAAACAGAGCCAGGAAAAGCAAGAGCCAACGCATATGATATGGTACTGAACGGAAACGAAATCGGCGGCGGTTCCATCAGAATTTTTGATAAAGACCTACAGTCAAGAATGTTTGATTTATTAGGATTCTCAAAAGAAGAAGCAGAAGCGCAGTTCGGATTCTTAATGAACGCCTTCAAATACGGAGCGCCACCTCATGGTGGACTAGCATTCGGATTTGACCGCCTGGTAGCGATCCTTGACGGAAATGAAGTGATCAGAGATTACATCGCTTTCCCTAAGAATAATTCAGGACGGGATGTGATGATTGATGCTCCGGCTGCCATTGCTGATGAACAGCTTGATGAACTGGAACTGAAATTAAATTTAAAAGCATAAATTAGAAGCGGAGATTTTTCTCCGCTTTTTTATTTCATTCAAATGACTAAACAACAATTCATTGAATTTATAGAAAATCTTCGCACAGATTTTATTCAAAATAAAGAACAATGGGAGAACAAAACCATTGAAGATTATCTTGAAGCAATATCTCGTTATACTGAAGATATAGATGGATATTATAAAAACACAAATCAGCATATGGGTTTAGAAAAAGTTGACTGGAAAATTTTCTCTGACATTCTGAAGGGAAGTTCTGTGTACGAATAAAAATTTCAGTTCTTACAAGTAACATTCAGATTTTACATTAAATACCACACACGCCGCAAACACATTTACACGGCACAATCATTGTACGCTTTTATTGAAAATCAAGACAATGAAAGCAATCTGGAATGGCGCCATTGGCTTTGGCTTAGTAAATATTCCTGTTAAGATCTATTCTGCCACGGAAACTACCAAATTAGACCTGGACATGCTGGATAAATCCGACTATTCCAATATCAAGTTTAAAAGGGTAAATGAAAGTACGGGTAAAGAAGTGAAATGGGAAAATATTGTAAAGGGCTATCTTATGGATGATAAATACATCATTCTGGATGAAGATGATTATGAAGCGGCAAGCCCTGAGAAATCCAAAATTCTTTCTATTGACCAGTTTGTAAAAGAAGAGGAAGTTGATTCAGTTTATTTTGAAAACCCCTATTATTTAGAACCACAGAAAAACGGTGAAAATGCTTACCGCCTTTTACTGAAAGCTCTGGCAAAAACAGAAATGGTGGGCATAGGGACTTTTGTCCTCCGTGAAAGTGAAGCTATTGGGATGATCCGGCCTTATAATGATGATATTTTGGTCCTGAACCGGTTACGGTTTGCCCAGGAAATACGGGATTACAACGATCTTAAAATCCCGGCAAAAAAAGCACCTAAACCGGCTGAGCTTAAAATGGCGGTCAACCTTATCGAACAGCTTTCGCAGGAGTTTGATCCTACGATGTATAAAGATTCTTACTCTGATGAACTGCTGAAAATCATTAAGCAGAAAGCAAAAGGGAAAACCGTAAAATCCAAAAAGATTGAACCTGTTGAAGACGGTAAAGTGGTTGATTTAATGGCTCAGCTGAAAGCAAGTTTACAGAATTCCAAATCTAAAAATGCATCCTGATGGCTCTACAAGATTATAACAGCAAACGGAAATTTGATGAAACCAGCGAACCTAAGGGTATGGCTAAAAAAAGTAAGGATCAGTTGATTTTTGTCATTCAGAGACATGCGGCTTCAAGGCTTCACTATGATTTCAGACTGGAAATGGACGGTGTCCTGAAAAGCTGGGCTGTTCCGAAAGGCCCATCCTTAGACCCGAAAGACAAGCGACTGGCCATGATGGTGGAAGACCACCCTTATGACTATAAAGATTTTGAAGGGAATATCCCTGAAGGAAATTACGGTGCCGGCCAGGTAGAAGTCTGGGACAGCGGAACCTATGAGCCTCTGGATGAAACCAGCAGGCTTTCTGATGAAAAAGAAATGCTTAAAGAGCTAAAGGGAGGTTCATTAAAGTTTGTCCTGCATGGTAAAAAACTGAAAGGCGAATTTGCTTTGGTTAAAATGAAAAATTCCGAAGGCAATGCCTGGCTTCTCATCAAGCATAAAGATGAATATGCAGAAGAACATTACGATGCAGAAGAACATATTTCCTCCAAGTCTGAAGTTTCTAAATTCCTCGAGGAAAAAAAAAGCCTAAAAACGGGCAAAAAACACACATAACCCCTTATAAAAGATTCAAAGATCCCAGTGGTCTGAATGAAGAGAAAAAGCTCTCTTCTTTTATCCGTCCGATGCTTGCTAAGCTTCATGATGAAGCATTTGACCATAAAGACTGGATTTTCGAGATCAAATGGGATGGTTACAGGGCCGTTGCCGACCTCAGTAAAGATGAGCCTTTGTTCTATTCACGCAACGGAATTTCTTTCCTGTCCAAGTTTAAAAAAGTAGCTGACGATTTCAGCAAACAGCAGCATAAGATGATCCTTGACGGTGAAATTGTGGCTTACGATTCGAACGGCAGGCCTAATTTCCAGCTGTTGCAGCAGGTTATGGATAATCCTGACCTTGCTTTGGTCTATCAGGTTTTTGACCTGCTCTGGCTGAACGGGCATTCTACGGAAAACCTTCCGCTGATCCAGCGCAAAGAACTTTTAAAGGAAGCTTTAATTGAAACCGATATCATCCGCTATTCTGACCACGTCCATGAAAAAGGGATCAGTTTTTTTGAGGAAATGAACAAAATGAAGCTGGAAGGCATGATGGCCAAAAAAGCTGACAGCCTTTATACGGAAAACCACCGGACCACCGACTGGCTGAAAATTAAATTTTCCAATACCGATGAAACCATTATCTGCGGCTTTACAGAGCCCAGAGGTTCCAGGGAAGGCTTCGGCGCTTTGATCCTGGGTAAATATATTGACGGCGAACTCATCTACTGCGGCCATACCGGTACCGGTTTCAGCCATGAATCACTGCTGGAACTTCATGAAAGGCTTGATAAAATGGCTGTTAAAAACTCGCCTTTTGAGCATAAGCCTAAAACCAATTCGCCCGTTACCTGGGTGCGTCCGGAACTGGTGTGTGAAATTAAATATTCGGAAATTACCAACGACGGTATTTTCCGGCATCCTGTTTTCCTTACGATCCGTGAAGATAAAGAACCGGAGGAAGTCACAGGGACCATCCGATCCATCACTGAAAAACCTGAAGATATGAAACCTAAAACCACTGTTCCGAAAAAAAATAAAGCATCTGATGACGAAACAGAAATTACGCTGAACCGGCACAAAGTGAAACTCACCAATCAGGACAAAATTTATTTTCCGGAAGATGAGGTAACCAAAGGCGATATTGTGGAATATTACCAGTCTGTCGCAGAATACATTTTACCGTATCTTAAAAACCGTCCGCTATCCTTGAACCGGTTTCCTAACGGTATTGAAAAACAGGGATTTTACCAGAAAGATGCCAGTGAAAATATCCCGGACTGGATTAAGACAACCGAAGTGTTCTCGGAATCTACTGATAAATATATCGATTATATTATCTGCAATGACAAAGCTACCCTTGCCTATCTTAACAATTTAGGCTGTATTGATATGAACCCGTGGAACAGCGCAATCCCTGACCTGGAACACCCGGATTATCTGGTGCTTGATTTAGATCCTTCAAAAAAGAATACTTTCGATGATGTTATTGAAACAGCTTTGCAGGTAAATGAAGTTTTAAAATCGGTTCAGATAAAGGGATACTGCAAAACTTCAGGAAGCACCGGAATCCATATTTACATTCCGATGGGGGGACATTATGACTATGACCAGGTAAAAGACTTTGCCTATATCCTGATGAAGCAGGTCAACGAAAAACTTCCGGAAATCACCACACTTGAGAGAAGCCTGCAGAAAAGAAGCACGAATAAAATCTATCTGGATTATCTTCAGAACAGGCAGGGACAAACGCTAGCCAGCGTCTACAGCATAAGGCCGAAAGAAGGCGCATCCGTTTCTATGCCGCTGGAATGGGATGAGGTAAAGCCGGGATTAAAGCCAACTGATTTTACCATCCATAATGCGTTAGACAGAATTAAAGAAAAAGGAGATTTGTTTAAGCCTGTTTTGGGGAAAGGAATTGATATGATGAAGGCACTGGAATTGTTGCAGGATATATAGATAGTAAAGTTAACTTTCTAAATCTTTTATAATTCTTAAGTGAGAATCAATAATATTTTGATCTTTTACATTATTAATTAGTAAATAAAGATTATTAATAATATCCTGAACAGATAGAGATAAATTACTTTTAAAAAATTTTCTCTGTGTTGAATATATTTCTAAATTCATAGATAAATGTTCCAAGTATTGAAGATTATTAATTTTAGAAAAACATTCACAAAAAACATAATAAGATTCATATTTTCCTTTTAAATCATAGTCCGTAAAATCTAAAAAACGAGCAACGAACTCTAACTGATGATCAGGCCATTCAAAAACTTCTTCTACAAAAGCTTCATGTTGTTTTGCCGTGAAGCCATCTAAAATGTTTTTTAGATAAGGATAATGATCATACTCAAAATTTTCCTGACTATCATAAAGGCCTATTTCATCAATATAATTTTTGATTTCTGAAAAGTGATCTTTCATAAGCAAAGATTAAGGAAGTTTCGCTACCAGACTCTCCGGCAACACTTTTAAAATCAGATAGATTATTTTCCATTTAAAATTCGGCACAATCGTGAAAGAATTTCCTGCATCAACAATATGTTTTGCCACATAATCAGGTTCCATAATCAGGGATTCGTTTAGTTGGAGCCCTTCATTGATTTTTGTACGGATATAACCGATCACCAGAGCATTGACTTTAATATTACGTGATGCCAGTTCCTGCCTCAATCCGGCCAGGTATTGCGTAAAAGCCGCTTTTGTGCTTCCGTATACGAAATTGCTTTTTCTGCCTCTTACGCCCGAAAGTGAAGACAGCCCGATAATTCTTTCTAACTTTTTATTGCTTTCATCCATGGCAATGATATTGAGGATGGAAACAGCTCCCATATAATTCACCATCATCATCTGCCGGGTTCCTTTGAAATCCCGCAGTGCTTTTTCATTATCCACAAGAAAACCTGCTGCATATACAACAATATCAGGTTTGACGGTAAGCTCATCATAAAATTTCTGATGTGAATCAAAATCAACTGCATCGAAATATAAAATCGTTACTTTTGATTCCAAATTATTTATCTGTACAAATTCATCCAGTGATTTTATATCTCTGGACGCAGCGATTACAGAAAATCCTTTTGCTGTATACTGTTTAATGCACTGCTTGGCCACATCTGAATTGGCACCGAGAATAAGGACTGTTTTTTGGGGATCAGGATTCATCCGGCAAAGATAATTTAAACCTTAAAATTTCAGGAATAATTATGGATGAATATCACGTTATTATGCTTTGACGGAATTAATTACTTTATCGAAGACCTGCAATCTGTATTTCAAACATATTTAAGCAAGAACTAATTCTTACATTCTCAAACTTGTTATCGCCTATTCTAATAAATGGAGGTAAGCTAATCATAAAAGTTTCGGCGGGGTGAGCTTTGCTCACCCCGCCGAAACGAATATTTTAAACCTGGAAAATTAGTTTTTCTCAGCTTCAATCTCTTTTTTGTCTGCAGGTTTCTCTGCATTTTTTGCTTTATCTCCGAAACGCGTTTCTGTAAACTCTCTTGATACAGCGGCTTTTTCAAATTTAAGCTTTCCGGATAAGGTTTCAATAACAAAACCGTCATCCTGAACCTGGGCAATTCTCCCGTGAAGGCCTGAAGTAAGCACTACTCTCGTCCCTACTTTTAAGGTTTCCTGGAAGTTCTTTTCCTGCTTCTGCTTTCTCATCTGAGGTCTGATCATCAGGAAATAAAATCCTACGAACATCACCCCCATCATGATCAGCATCATGGATGAATTTCCTCCCTGCGCAGGAACCTGTAAAAAAACGGATAATATATTCATGTTCTTAAGGTTGGATATTCGCAGTGAATGTTAACTTGATCGGCGCTTTTTCTACGTTGGCAAATACATCGGCAGATTTATTAACGTTTCCGTCAAAGTTCGATGAATCGAAATGCAGTGTAACTTTTCCTTTTTTACCGGGCATGATCGGCTCTTTCGTAAAGTCAGGCACTGTACATCCGCAAGCCGGTTTTACTTCTGAAATTACCAAAGGGTTGGTTCCTGTATTGGTTACTTCATATACATGCTCTACTTTATTTCCTTTTTTAATGTTTCCGAAATCAAAGTTGCTTTCAGAAAGGGCAATCGTTGTGAAAGGCTGGTTAGAAGCCGGCGCAGCAGTAGCGGCATCAGCTGAAACCGGAGCTACGGCAGAAGAATCACCGGAAACTGCAGCAGGTGCATTCATGGATGTAGAATCTGTAGCAGTCGTTTCCGTACCTGTTGTTTCTTTGTTTTCTTTTTTGCATGAAACTAAACCAAGGCCTATAACAGACAAGGCAATAATTGATAACGTCTTTTTCATATAATTGATTTATATTCTATTTTGATCTTTACAATATTTATCTAAAATCCCGTTAACGAAGATATTTGAACGGTCAGTTGCAAATACTTTGGCAATTTCGATATATTCATTGATAATAACTCTTGAAGGTGTAAAAGGAAAATTATCCAGTTCCGTAATTGCTGTTGACAGAATGACTTTATCCATCAGGGAAACTCTCTCCAGATCCCAGTTTTCAAGTCTTTCCTTCAGCTTTTTCTCGTTGTTTTCCCAGCTGTCCAGTGTATTCCTCAATAACTTCAGGGCAAAGGTTTTATCCTCATCATCCTTAATCATTTTAATTAAGGTCCTGCTTTCTTCATTTTCCTTCAGGAAACCGATTGTCTTCTGAACCATTGAATTGGCAATGTGGATATCATCATACCAGGAAATTTCCTTATCCCCGAGATAATCATGGAAATCATCATTTTCCGCAATATATCTTAAAAACAGTTTTCCGATGAATTTCTGGTCTTCTTCAAAAGAATATCCCTCTTCTTTCATAAAATCCTGATACCTTTTTCCTCCGGTCATTCGCTGAAAGGTCTTTACAAGAAGGTCATCATGAAGATCCCATTTCAGTTCCTTATGCTGACCTGTAAAAAATAACCGCTCGGGATTTTCTTCCAGCTTCTTTAAAACCTGATTGTTGATGAATTTTTGGTTAGGATTGGTATTTGCATCAGACTTGATGTATTTGTTTTTACCGATTTCAATCTGATGTTCCGCCAATTCTTTAAGCGCAACCAAAAAGTTCAGTTCATAGATATAAAGATGGTAGATTTTCTCTATTCCATAGAACATATTCTTCTCCAATACATCAAACTTTATGGGGTTTTGATAATATGAGTACACAGCCTGTACTGCTTTTTCACGGATTTGTCGTCTTCCTAACATTCAAAGAGCTTTTTATGGGCGCAAAGATACAAAATTTTAAATTGATGAAATTCTCAGGCTGAGTACATTTTTCGTAATTTTGTAAAACTTTATGAAAGCGCTAAAAACTCTGAACCCCTATTTCTGGAAGCACAAAATATTATTATTTTGGGGGGTATTATTTATCATTGCCAGCAACTTTTTCAACATATATAAAATCCAGTTCGTAGGAAAATCGGTGGATGTATTAAAAGATTCCGCCGAAAATGGAAGCCTCGGATTCAATCAGCAGGTTCTGATCTACGTAGCGATAATCGTCGGATGTTCTTTACTGACTGGGTTTTTCACCTTCATGATGCGGCAGACCATCATCGTTGCGTCAAGACGGATTGAATATGAATTGAAAAATAAAATCTACCGGCACTATCAGGATCTTTCTTTAACGGATTATAAGCAGACAACCATCGGGGATTTAATGAACCGTTTAAGTGAGGATGTTGTTGCGGTACGTATGTATTTGGGCCCTGGTGTGATGTATGTAGCCAACCTGATTGTCCTTGTTGTTATTACAGCCATCTACATGCTGAAGACCGATGTTTCAATGACGCTCTGGACACTGCTTCCGCTTCCTATTTTATCGTACGCTATTTATAAAGTAAGTTCTGTAATCAACAGGAAGTCGAAAATTATGCAGAAAAGCCAGTCTGCCATCTCAACATTCGTCCAGGACAGCTTTTCAGGGATCAGGGTGGTTAAATTTTTTGCCCGTGAAAAATATATTGAGAAAAATTATGGCGTAAAAGTGACCGATTATCAGGATAAGGCTTTGGATCTCGCAAAAACCGAAGCGTATTTCTTTACCATTATCTTATTTGTTATCGGATTGCTGAATGTAGCCATCATATGGATCGGCGGCCAGAAATATATTGCCGGAGAACTGAGCATCGGTAAGATTGCAGATTTCTTTATGTATATCAATACCTTGATTTTCCCTTTCTCAATGGTCGGCTGGGTAACTTCTGTCAACCAGAGAGCGGAGGCATCCATGCAGCGAATTAATGAATTCATGGATAAGAAATCTGACATCGTCAATACAAATTTTGAAAATTACCCGATCAAAGGCAATATTGAATTCAGAAATGTTTCTTACGTCTATCCCAATACAGGAATTAAAGCCCTGGATAATATCAGCTTCACGGTAAAAGCGGGGGAATCTTTAGCCATTATGGGAAAAACCGGAAGCGGGAAATCTACCATTGCCCTGCTGCTGTGCAGGCTGCTTGACCCTACCGAAGGTGAAATCCTGATTGACGGCAGGAATCTGAAAGACCATAATCTTGAAAACTACAGAAACTTTATCGGGTATATCCCACAGGAAAGTTATCTCTTCTCAGATTCTATTGAAAACAACATCGGTTTTGCAGTTGACCATCCTACCCATGAAAAGGTGGTGGAATATGCCAAAATTGCTGATGTCGACAAGAATATTGTGGGATTCAAAGAACAGTATAAAACCATGGTGGGTGAACGCGGGGTAATGCTTTCCGGGGGCCAGAAACAAAGGATCTGTATTGCCAGAGCCCTGATCAAAGACCCCAATATTATCATTTTTGATGATTCGCTGTCTGCTCTGGATACTGAAACGGAACAGAATATCCTTGAAAACATTGAAAGGAAAATCATCAACGCCACTTCCATAATCATCACACACAGAGAGTCAAGTGCCCAGAAGGCTGATAAAATTATAAACCTTACTGAAATTAACAATTCCCTAACCGCTTAGCAGTTTCATTCACAAATGTTAAATAAATCATAAAAATAATTTTGTGATTAAAAGAAAACTTTTATATTTGTTCTTAACAAGATTAAAAAATATCTAACAATGAGTGAATACAAGGAACGCCATGAAAATGAAATTTTCACCAAGGTGTTAAAAGCAGGGAGAAGAACTTATTTCTTTGATGTGCGCGAGACGAAAGCAGGGGATTATTATCTTACGATTACCGAAAGTAAAAAGAACTTCGGAGAAAATGGAGAAGCCACATTTGAGAAGCACAAAATTTATCTTTACAAAGAGGATTTTAAAAGTTTTCAGGAGATGTTTAATGAATCTACAGATTTCATCATTAATGAGAAGGGAGAGGATGTAATATCTGAAAAGCATGACAAAGACTTCAAAAGCAGATCATATACGATTGATTCTGACGACGAGGTTTAGAATATTAAAAAAAAACACAAGCATCTGGAAAAGAAGATGCTTTTTTTGTGGTCTGATTTTAAGAAATTATAAAGGTACACCCGTAAAAGTGCACCTTTTTTAGTTCTGAAATTTTAAAACGTTACATCACTTCTCTCTTGATTTGAGCCAGGATCGTAGGGTCCTGTATTTCACTGTCTTTTGCCAATAACAAGACTTTAGACAGTACTTCAGCAGATTTCGG
>Ga0265780_10003844_pt1 | contig 19579 bp, 23 predicted proteins | sample P1T30metagenome_FD_192432 | JGI IMG/M metagenome (GOLD analysis project Ga0265780, IMG submission 192432) | Plant litter microbial communities from East Loma Ridge, Irvine, California - P1 T30 | ecosystem: Environmental > Terrestrial > Plant litter > Unclassified | place: USA: California...
TGGAAACGAGTGGCAAGGAGTTGTTATATGATAGCAGCATCGAAGCGGCCGCGCTACAGTTACTTGTAGGCTGAAGCGTCGCTTCACGTGAAGGACGTTAGCGGCAATCATCTGCCGCGCATTCGAAGCGACACTTGGTGTGAAAGGGTAGGTACCGTGCATTCCTCAAAGTTTCCAGACAACAGCAAGTTCGGTCACATCGACTCAATTCTCTTCGCCGAGCATCAACCATGCCGCCCGTGCAGAAAGACACATGGCGCTGCCATATTTGTCAGAAACTGGACGTCACACGCAAGACTTCCGACCCGGGCCCATACTGCCGCGACTGTGGGCACGAGATGTGTATCAAATGCAAGAAGCCGATGGACGGAACCTCAACGAACTGATCGCTCGAGGGGGAATAGTATCTTTTACTGTATATTGAGAATTAGACGGGATAAAGAGCATGCGTCGGAGGAAAAGGGGTGTAGCATACTCTTTAAAGAAACATGACATGCCGCATGCGCCCCTCATTGTATATGAACGCTGCTCATGGACACAATCTGCCCTTCATCCAACCCTGGTCCTGTAGCCCACTGTAACTTAAGCAAAGTTTGGTCTACTGGCTTTGTTTGTCATCGGAAAACGAATCGGATACGATTATACACTACGCATCTTTGTATACAGCACGCATGGGTTGATGCAACATGGGATATTGGGATATTGAAACATTGTTCATACGTAGGCAATATCTCCTCAACGTTGCAACTCAACATGGTTTATTGATTTCATGATACCGTCCAGAAGGAATCTGCTGGTACACGAAATATCTAAAGCAAGCCAGAAGAACCAATTAAAGATGCCTGATATGTAACTTAGTTTGACAAACATACTACGCTAAACAAAGAGCATCTGAGAGTCCTGCACTGTCCGGTACGGTGAGGTAGCCCATGAGCTTCAGGACTCTGTAGGTCGTCGAGCATGATTATATCCACTTGTAGGTAGTTGAGCAAGATTGAAGTTGGAAGAAGAAGGGTGGATCAAGGGTCTCGCCCAACTACAATCAAGCTAGCGGGACTTGGCATTTCCGTCGCGCCGCCGCAAGTGACATTTGGCCCACTGCTACCTACCACCTAAAGCTCACGACTACACGACACACGCACATGACAACGCCCTTCACCACGCGCACCATGATCCGGTAGACACCTTACCGCCTACAGCCGTATATACCCATTTGACACGCTGACCCGAACCGCCAACAATGGCGTCGGCGGTCTTCTTCCTCGACCTCAAGGGCAAGGTGCGCTGCGTGGGGTGGGGTGCCAGGGAATGCTCCATACTGACAGCGTATGCAGACCCTTCTGGCGCGCAACTACCGGGGAGACATCCCCATGTCCGCCGTCGAGAAGTTTCCCGTGCTGCTCAGCGAGGCCGAAGAAGACAGCTACGCCGTGCCGCCATGCTTCTCCAACGAGGGCATCAACTACCTCTACATCCGCCACAACAACCTCTACCTGCTTGCCCTTACAAAACGAAACACAAACGCCGCCGAGATCCTGCTCTTCCTGCACAAGATCGTCGAGGTCTTCACCGAGTACTTCAAGGAGCTGGAGGAGGAGAGCATACGGGACAATTTCGTAGTCATCTACGAGCTGCTGGACGAGATGATGGACTTTGGCTACCCGCAGACGACCGAGACCAAGATACTGCAGGAGTACATCACACAAGAGTCGCACAAGCTCGAGGTGCAGGCGCGGCCGCCCATCGCAGTCACCAACGCAGTTAGCTGGCGGAGTGAGGGCATCCGCTACCGCAAGAACGAAGTCTTCCTCGACGTCATCGAGTCGCTCAACCTGCTCGTCTCTGCCGACGGCAACGTCCTGCGGTCCGAGATCCTTGGCGCTGTCAAGATGAAGTGCTACCTCTCAGGCATGCCAGAGTTACGCCTGGGCCTCAACGACAAGGTCATGTTCGAAAGCACAGGCAGGGCGACACGAGGAAAATCAGTCGAAATGGAGGACGTCAAGTTCCACCAGTGCGTGCGATTATCGAGATTCGAGAACGACAGGACCATCAGTTTCATCCCGCCAGACGGCGAGTTCGAGCTCATGAGCTATCGCCTGAACACACAAGTCAAGCCCTTAATTTGGGTCGAGTGCATAGTCGAGAGCCACTCGGGCAGCCGGATAGAGTACATGTTGAAGGTGGGAAGCTCTCCATAACTGCGCATCTTGTAGCTAAAATCTCCCAGGCACGCGCTCAGTTCAAGCGCCGTAGCACAGCCAACAACGTGCAAATTTCCATCCCCGTTCCCGAAGACGCCGATACACCGCGCTTCCGCACAAACATCGGCACCGTACACTACGCCCCCGAAACATCGTCCATAGTCTGGAAAATCAAACAATTCGGCGGTGGCAAGGAGTTTCTCATGCGCGCCGAACTTGGCCTACCGTCAGTACGAGGCGACGACGAGAAGGGTGGTGGAATGATGGGTGGTTTCGGTGGAAGTATGGGTGGTGTGGGTGCAGGCAAGGGCAAGAGGCCAATCAATGTCAAATTCGAGATTCCGTACTTTACGACGAGTGGGATTCAGGTCAGGTATCTGAAGATTATTGAACCGAAGGTAAGCTCTGAGTTTCAAATGGAGGGGTCAATGCTGACTGGCTTCTAGCTGCAATACCCTTCCCTGCCATGGGTACGGTACATCACGCAGTCTGGCGATATTGCGGTGCGATTACCAGACGTGAATTAGAGCGTGAGAGAGTATTCCATGATGAACATACCAACGACGTTATGCAGCAAGCTCTCGTCGCACAATAATTCGATCCCCATGAAAAGCACGTCCTTTGTTACTAACTAACGCTAATTGTTAAACACGATGTTGTAGGCTGGTAACCATTCACGCCTGCAGTCGGCGACCCCGGAAGCGATATCGTCGGCAGCGGAATAGCAATTGTCCGAAGGACTGTTTCCTCCCCCCCCCCACCGATATTTGGTTTACACACACAGTTGAGTTAGTTGAGGAGGATTCTCGACATTGCCACACACCACGTCGAATCAAATGGTCTCATGAGTGTAGTACCCGCACGCGATGATAATTCCTCTAGCGCCAGCGCTCCCATGTCTCACTACAAGCCGCTATAGGTGACTAGAACTGCTTTGCGCCAATGTCTGGAGTCACATGTGTGAACAATGCTCCCACTCCCTTAACTTCAGCATCATCCAGACAATTTCTAGGCTCCACACCCGCAACCTTCTTTCTTCTCAACCCCTCACCTCATCAACCCCAATTCTTCGAGAGCTTACCGATCGACAACTAGCACAACCATGGCACACGTCCAGCGCATTCTCGGCGCTCGAGGCTTTGCCTGCGGCAATCCATACGAACATCATGTCCTACCTCTTGTCGGCACCAATGCTGAAGCCAATCTTTCAAGACCAAGGTTCCTTATCTGTCCCCCACAAATCGCTTTTGACAAGCAACGCTTGTTACCGCCCTAGGTACGACATTAGTCTCCGTTCTTAGTGGTTGAGACGTGCCGTACTTGGCGAGGCTGGTCAAACGAGGGATGCAACTACCACTTCTGGTTGCGCTTATCGGTGCTATCTTGGCTGGTGGACATACAGATGTCAGAGCTTCCATGTGCCAATACGGCGGTACACTGTGATAAAGAAGCGCGCTTGTGCGTCGCGAGTGCGAAGACTTCTGCTCTTCGTTCGGACGACCGCAACGTAGGTTCGGGCGCTGTTCACGATGCCGCTCTTCGAGAAGCTAAATTTTTCCCTGAGGACACAGCAGACAAAGTCTGCATTTGCGCAGGGGAACTCGCGATGGTCTGTATCAACGTCATAAGTGGTGACTAAATTTGAGGTGCTGACATCTGAATGCTCAACAGGACGAACAAAGACCTCGACCCTGTCCCGCGCCGTCTTCGGAAGTGGGGTGTCACCAGCTTCATAACATACTGGATATCGGACGCTTTTAAGGAAGCACATTCCTCGCGTTCAATGCTTCAGAAGATGCTAACACGACATCAGCGCCGCGACATGGCAATTCGCCTCGTCCATCATCGCCATCAGTCTTACGTGGCGCGAATCGCTCGGCATCGTCGCACTCGCCTTCTTTATCATTTCATTCGTCATTGCCTTCAACGGTGCGATCGGCGTGATTCACCATGCCCCATTTCAGATGCTTGCGCGTGCCAGTTGAGGGTTCTCGGGATCGTACCTTCCAATCATAAGCAGGACAATACTCTCCGTATTCTGGTATGCCATCCAGAACATGAATGGCGCGAATGCTGTGCGCGTGATGTTGGGAGCGATATGGCCCAGTTTCTTGATGCTCAGGAACCGATTCCAGCATCCCAAGGCATCAAGACCAACACGATGATCAGCTTCTTCCTGTTCTGGCTTCTCTCGATCCCGTTGTAAGTAGGCCCCTGCTTCGAGGCGCTTGTGAGGCAAACGCTGACTTTATGTATTCGCCTTCAGTTTGTGCATGCGTCCTAATCAGCTGCGCTGGCTGTTCATGGAGAAGAGCATAATTGTACCAACCGCGTGGATTGCCATTCTGATCTGGACTTTTGTGTCCACAGAGGGGGGAGCCATGTGGAATCAGAAAGCCACGAGTGAGGGCAGCGCTTACTCTTGAGCATTCTTGTCTAGCCTTACATCGGTGATTGGCAACTATGCGACATTGAGCGTGAACCAGGTATGAGCATCCGAACGCCCCTGAAGTGGGTAGAGTAGCTCAAGCAACCATGCCGCTAATTTGTAGCAGTCCGACTTCTCACGGTACTCTCGCGTCAGCGTCAAGTGGCAACTCATCTACGTGCCCCTTTTACCCTTGATCTTCACATTCATCGCCTTCATCGGCGTAGCCGCCACATCCGCTGGCGCCGTCAAGTACGGTGAAATTGATTGGGATCCGATGGCCTTGATCGCGCATTGGGACAACCGCACATGCCGCTTCTTCGCGGCCTTCACTTTCGCGCTCGCAGCACTCGGCGTCAACATCAGCGCCAATTCACTTTCCGCTGCAAACGACTTAATGGCACTTTTCCCACGATACCTCAATATCCGGAGAGGGCAATTGCTCTGTGCGGTGCTCGCCTGGGCGCTCGTGCCGTGGAAGATTCTGGCGTCTGCTGGCAACTTTCTGAACTTCATGGCTGCGTACGCCGTGTTCCTAGGCCCGATCGCAGCTATCATGGTTTGGGACTTCTGGTACGTGCACAAGCGCAATTACGACACGCTCGCACTGTACCAGCTACATGGTATCTCTCGATACACGGGTGGCGTGAATTGGCGTGCGATTGTAGCGTTCTTTGTGGGCGTGATTCCCAATATGCCTGGCTTCATTCATTCGATCAATCCAGCTATCGATATTGGTGAGGGAGACAAGCCGTACACGTTTGGATGGCTCTTGGGTTTCTTCGCTACGAGTCTGGTGTATGTGGTGTTGTCGGTGTGGGTGGCGCCGTCAAGGGAGAATATGATCGAGAGGGCGGTGCTACCCGATGAGATCTACAATGCGCATGGTGTTGTGGATGAGGGTATAAACGTAAGGAGTGATGAAGAGGTTGGAAACGAAAAGACTGGATGGAAGGTCAAGCTTCACAGAATTTTGTAGGCGTTGTCGACGGAGAACGAAGAAGGAAGAGGAAGAAATCAAGACATCGTCTAGAAAACGATAGAGCATCAATCTAGCATGTCGCAATGGCCGTCCGACGTTCCTCCTCGAGCCTGATGGTTATCCGTCATTTCGCTTACCTGTGAAGGTGTTCAGTAAACACTTCCCCTGCAGACGCAGTCACTGGCGTACTACAGGCGAAGGACGCGTAAGTCGCCTACATTCGTGACACCACACGTCGAACACGCCTTCGTGACATGGAGAATGGTGTCGCATTCGATGGCTTGCATAGCGCGGACTTTGCGACACGAGGTGACGGCATGAACAGAGTGGTGTGTGAAGGTGCCATATCCGAACGACGCGTGCACATCGTGACGTGGAATGTCACATTGATGTGGTGATCAATGTCGTGGGACGATGTTGTTGTCAGAAAGATGTGCTCACTCGGCAGTTCTTCTTTCCGTCCACCGATGATCTGCAAGCAGCGTTCCTCTTTCTGTCCACCAACAATACTTCTTTTTATCGCATTCACGATCGAGTCCATCAAACGGGCCATGTTTGACGCAATGCGCGGCAAGACAATGAAGATCTTGATTGCCTAGACATATCCATCTCTTCTCAAACTCTTCACTACCGGTAATATTGTGCGGGCGCGACGCATGCTGTGCGGACATCCCGCCTTCTCTGCCCACCTCATTCTCCGAAGCACCTGTCTCATGCATTTCAGCAGCGCTGTCATCCTTCTTCGCTTTCAAGCTCTCTCCGTGCGTTCCATCAGCCAATGACCTGATTGCCATGGTCCAGATATCTTCTTATGATTGTCATGCGTTTGCGCACATACGCCGTAAGGCTGACACTTTCCTGCAGCTCATGTCATGCCCAATGACGCTTCTGTACCACACAGTGACGCGTCTTAAACGTTTGGTCGTCCTTGCGCTTGTAAATTCAAACCCGAACATTGCCTCGAGATCGCGGACCGGTCCCCTCCGATATCGATGGACGTGATCTGCCAATAACTCACTTGGCCGCGTATGTCGAGTTGAATGTATTTCAATGCTGTTACAGTACGCCGGTCTGGAGCACTTAGCAGCACACCCTTCAGCTTTTGTCAACCAGGCTAGACTGCCCGCCAGCGTTCATTCTCCAACATTCAGTGTTCCCTTGTATCCCCAAAAAGTAGCGAAGCCATACGGGAAAGCTTTCCCCCATGAAACTGACTCTCGCCGCCATCGTGGCATTTGCCAGCACCATTTATGCCCAAAGTTTTACTCCCGCGGCTACAGCCACGAACAAAAACCTTGCTGGGCCTCCATGGGCAAAGAGAGATCCTGCGAAATGGTCACCAATACACAACTCATTCGTCTCGGACGGCAAAACCTCGCCCATGCTCACAGGGGCGCCGTGGCCAACTGATGGCTACGGCCCGGGCGGAGGCAGGGGATCAGGAGGCGGTGGAAGAGGCTTCGGCGGACCGAGCGGGCCTGTTGAACATTGGGGAGGTACGTCTTCGTTTTCGTTCGCTATGCACTATCTCGGCTCTCAAGCACGAGACTAACAGGAATCGTAGGCCCTGATGGCTCTGGTCCGTGGGGATCATCCAACTGGGGTCCATACTCAGGCTGGTCCACGCGCTCAGACATCCGCAATGGGCCCTGGACAAACTGGTGGGGCGGCAGCGCATGCCCACCATCCGACTGGCCTGGCTGGACTGCTGGACCGTGGAGAACGAACGCGCCTTGGGCCTCTTGGTCTGGCTGCACGCAACAGACAACTGCTACCAGCATTGTGACGCGGACAGTCAATGGCACCGTAATCACCACCACTGGCTATGGATTGCAGGTCGCGGCGGCAGGTCAGACCAAGAACACAGGTACCGGAGCTGGTGTGCAGATTACGGCTGGTATTGGCATGGTAATTGGAGCGGCTGCTTTGGGACTTGCAGTAGGATTGTGAACCAAACTTCATGACGAATTCTGGTGGGTGTCGCAGCGTTTGGTAAGTCACTCGATGGATTGCACTTCGAACTTTTATTACCCGTCAATGGGCAAGGCCCTACTCAGGAAAAGCAGCTGAGCAAGCATGTAGCTCTGTATTTTGCTTGATATATTCTACATTGGCTTGCTTAGCTTGAACTGATTCCAGCAGCCTGGCTTGATAGCTATGTTTATCTGTATTCAGGACCTTTATTCGCATGGTAGTGATGTAGTCTAAACTATCGATAATTGCGAAGAGAAGTTCGTGAAGGTAGGCTTCAGAAGCAACGTAGTCACACTAGAAGGATATTCCTAACTTTAGAGCTAGGTTCAGGACCTTTATTAGCAAAATATAGGTGCGAACTTAACACTTCTTCGCGATTAGAGAAATCAAAAGCGTGGATTTCTATACTACAGCTTCGTATATTAAGTTAGTTTTAGAGATCTTATAATTAGCAAGTTAAGGTAGTTAACTATAACTAGTTACAATGATTACAAGAGTTTTGGCAGTTTGCTTGCAGGTGCGACCTTGAATAGCCTAAAGATAATAGTGTTCGTATGATGCCCTCTAGGACCGGGCGTTACCCCACGCAATGGCGTGTCTGAGAGCTTTGGGAGGCTTGACAGCAAGCGTACCATAGGTTTGCTGACCTCGGGGTTCGCCCACTCCGATTAAGTGACACCTGCTCATTGCAATTTTGATTGCAGGCGAGGCAGCTACTTGAACTTCAGCAACCGCAAGCCCTCTTCACCGTATGGCCATGAGTGCAAGCCGCTCGACGTCTCACAATCAATCACCATGAGAGGAACCCTGTTTTACCTTTCGTTGGGAATTGGCATCGCAAGTTATACGCGGTGCAAATGCGTCAGTGATGCAAAGACCCCTTTTCGAAACAACTGTTAACGAGCTACAGGGCCCAGACGACAAATGCTGGCCATCACAGGCAGCTTGGCAGAATCTCAATCGACAATTAGACGGCCGTCTCATCATGAACGAACCGCTGGCTCTGCCATGTTACCCAGGGCCGAAGCAAGACCGTACAAAATGCGACTACGTCGCAGATAACTGGTTGAACCAAGACTTTCACACCATTGCACCTCTCGGTCTTACGTATCCTGTCAACGAGACATGTCCACCCGTTAACCTGACGAGCGGAGCGACACCACGGACGTGCATCCTCGGGCCCAATCCCAGGTACGCCGTCAACGCTACCACGACCGAACACATTCGCCGCACCATTGCCTTTGCAAAAGAATTTAATGTTCGACTCGTAACAAAAAGCACTGGCCATGATATAAATGGACGCTCTGACGGATACGGTAGTTTGGAACTCTGGCTGCGATACCACCGTAACGGCATCGAGTTCCAAGACACTTTCGTCGCTACAGATGGATGCCGAAAGAGCAACTGGAATGGCAGCGCGGTCAAGATCAACGGCGCATACCAGTGGCGCGACGTTTCCAGCGTCGCGAAGAAACACAACGTTATCGTAGTCAGCGGAGGCTCTCCGTCTGTGGGAGCAGTAGGAGGATGGGCAATGGGCGGTGGTCACGGCCCAGCGAGTCGCAACTATGGCATGGGTGCAGACCAGATTCTTGAAGTCCAAGCTGTGCTTGCGGACGGTCGTATCGTTACTGCGAATGAATGCCAGCACCGGGACCTCTACGAAGCTTTTCGGGGCGGTGGCCCTGGCTACGCTGTCGCATTAAGCTTCGCAATGAAAGCACATCCGAACGTACCCGTGATCGCGGTACAACGCCTCGAAGTTGTGCCTATAAGCGGCAATACATCTGCGCTTCTTGACGCAGTGACGGTATTATTCCAGCTATATCCAGCCATGCACCAGGCTGGGTTCGCCGGATACGGCTATTGGCATCTAGACAGCTTGCAGCCAATCTTCGGGAACACTTCCCTCGGGTACTACCATGACTTTTGGAATATTGGCCAAACGGTGCAGCAAGCGAAAGCTGCCTTCGCCCCCATGCGAAGAGCGCTAGAGAAGCTCCAAGACATAGTCACCATCAACGAGACCTACCAATCATACCTCGACTACTGGTCCATGTACGCTGCAGAATCTGGCCTGAACGACCCCGTCGGCAACGAAGCCGCTATAACGTCACGCCTCTTTGACCCGAAATCTGTCACAGACATCCGCAACGTCCGCCTGTACATTGACATCGCATCTGGCCAGCCGCAAGACTATGTCGCAAATGTGATCGAGCTCGTGTCTGGGCAGCGCATCGGCGAAGATGCATACTCGGGCCTGCATCCAGCATGGCGAACTTCGCCCTTCGTCCATCTCATTGGCTGGGGCTGGGCGCCGGGGTCGAGTGAAGAGATCAAGGCGTATGTCAGAAATAATGTGACGAGTGTGAAGGGCGCGGCGCAGAAGAGGCTTGCGCCGGACACGGGAGGGTATATGAATGAGGGCGATCGCATGGATCCGCAGTGGAAGGAGACGTTTTATGGAGACAAGTACGAGGGGCATTTGGCGACGAAGAGGAAGTATGATCCGGAGGGGTTGTTCTATTGTCCTACCTGTGTGGGGAGCGATGAGTGGGTTGACAGGGCTGAGACGCCGCTTTGTCGGAAGCAGATATGGGAATGACAGTCACTCTTACATTCGGGTCGAGCGGTAACTACCCTAGAGCATGATTCGTGTTGAGGGCTGACGTCATCTCCTGAGAGTGAATGGTGTGAATGCTCACATCTAGCGCGCGACGTCATTGGCCGGAGCTTCTCCGCGGCGGAGCCCCACCACCACTGCTGACTGGGCGGGCGTGTCCCAAAGTTCTGTACTTCTTTACACAAACAAAGTACCACAACGCCCATCTACACAAATATCGCAATGGCTTCCGGCATCTTGCGAAGCGCGCATCTCGAGCTGCCCACCGAACTGGTCCTCGCCGTGATCGACCACCTCTCCGACGACTACAAGACGCTATGCACGCTCGCCCGCACCAGTCGTGCGCTGCGACACGTCGCCGAGGAGCACATGTACAAGACCATTGCGCTCACAACCGTGCGCGGCCTGGACGCCATCCTCTCGGCCTTCAAACTCCGCCCCGAGCGCGTTCGCGCGGTGCAGACGCTCAATCTGCAGTACCACTACCATGTCAAGGACCTGGGCGCCAACATGGACGTGCGGCGCGCCTTCAATGAGTGTGTGCCGCACATGGTCAACCTACGCGAATGGCACATAGAGAGCCCGTACGACAACAGCGGCCACTGGCAGGACGACGTGGGCCCCGCCGACTGGGTCAATGGCGACATGGACCGCTTTCGCGCAGCGCTGGACACGGCTTGCACCGAAGGACCCAGCGAGGCACAGCGTCTACAGCACCAACAGAGACTGGGGAAAGCAATCGAGAGGACCGTAGGGCTGGCCCTGCTGGAGCGCCTGACCATCCACTCGCACGGCGTCGAGACCGACTTCTGGGACCTCGGCAACTTCCACTGCTTGTTCCGCCATCCACGCCTGCGATACCTGCACGTCTCCTGTGTGTCGCTGATGGAGGACATTCCTGCTCTTGCACATCACACGCGCAAGACGCCCCTGACGACGCTAGTGTTCGACGAGTGTGAGATGGCTCCCGAAGCTCTACGCGCCATACTGCGCACGCCCGCCAAATTGAAGCATCTGACTCTTGGCGAGAACGTCTGGAACTCGAGGAGAACAGGGCGAATTCGCGCGCGCCTGAACAAGAGCCCCGTCGAGACATTGGACGCTCTCACCCAGGTGGCGCACTCGCTGGAAAACCTCATCCATCTGGACCCCACGTGGAAGCTCGACCTCGACTCCTACAACCCCAGCCGCATGAGTCCTATCGGCGAGGATATGCGCAGCTTCCACACACTCACATATCTTGAGTGCGAAGTCACGTCGTTTCTGCATCAAGCCTTCATCATGAACCATGAACTCGCCCCACCGAACCTAGACACTATCCGCCTGCGTCGCCACTGGAATGTCTCCGTCGACTTCTTCGAACGCCTGCCAGAAGTCGAGACATATCTCGCTCTGCCCTCCCTAAAAAAACTGGAGCTTATGCAACAATCACACTGCTGGCTCGACCTCTCGCAGTCCGAATACATATGCGAAGCACAGCGCCTGCGCACATACCACGCATATGCATACAAGCTCTTCAAAGCAGGCATCAACTTGAAAATGCTCATCAGCATGCACCGCGACCCCAACATCATACCGCCCTACCTGCACGGCGAAGCGCTCCCAATCATGGGCTGCGTCTACGATGCCTCGCAGGTCGGTTTCAGTCGCACCGGCGGCGTATTGACAGATACAGGCCTCGCGCATGCCAATGGCGTCCGGATGCCGTTTGAACAGGGAGCAGACTATGGTCTTTGTACTTACGAGACTACGCCGGAGACAGACCAACTTCACGATTCAGAGATAGAAGTTATGGAGGTCGGCGTGTATCGCACGCTGCAGCATCTTAAAGAGCAGTTCATTCGACATCGACGATTGCGACGCGCTGAGTCCATTCTCGAGTTCATGGAGGAGGCAGATGACGATGATGATGCAGGATCTTTGGTCGAGTTCGATAACGACGACAATGCGGTGATTAATTTGGTTGAGGATGAGATGAATGATTTGGACGTCATTTTTCATGAGCAGAATGGCGAGCTTTACATCGAGGTGTATGATTCAGAGACAGACGATGATGAGGATCACATGGACGATTTGGAAGTTGATCTGAGTGCTGGTTTGGGTGCGGATTTAGATGTTGAAGACGGTGCAATTGGTGGGTTACACGCAGTAGAGGACGTGGACTAGGCGGTGGCTTGGATCGCATTTTTATCGCAATTCTCTTCTGATATACCCGCATGTGATTCTCAATTAGCAGTCAAATACTCTTCGTTCTGTAGGAGAACTAATCTCTCATTTTTCCATATCGTCCTGACTCGCTGTCATCCTCATTTCCATCCTCACTTCCATCCACACTCATCTCATCTCCTTCCCCTCTCTCATCAACATCATTCGCACTCTCCACTTCCAGCTTCCTCTGATCAAAGATTCCAAATCTCGCATCAAACGCCTCCATCGCCTCAGCCCTCTCCTTCTTACCCCTCACCGCTCCCTTCCCTCGTCCCGTCTCCAGCACAAAATCCAGCAACCTCTCCTGCAAATGTAACTTCCGCCACACGCCCTCCGCCACAACCAGATCTAAACAACTCGGCATCGACTTGCCATCTTGTGACCATCCTTCCTTCTCGTTCAGACCCCACTCCCGCTCATCCACGCCCGTATCGTCTGGATCGTCCAACCAATCCACAGTCAGCACATCCAGCCGATCCATGTTGTACGTGCGTATCACCAGCCCAGCAATGTAATCAACGGAAGCCTTGATACGCCCAGTTAGCAGACCGTGCAGCGGCTGGAGACTGCGCTGACCAAGCAGCAAATGCGATAACGCACACGTCCCATTCCCGCGCACCGGATCGCTGAACCGCATGTCCAGCTTCACCAGAAATCTCGTAAACGTCTCGATATCGGCGTTTGTCCATATGTCCTTGTCGCGCACGAATGCAGTCCGCAGCACTGTTTGGGGTATTTCCATGATACTCCAGAACTTGCACAGCATTTCTTCCATCTGCACGAGGTTTCCCAACTGATGTCCCGCTTCTTCCATCGCCAATATGATCTCGCGCACTAGTTCTTGTCGTCCAAGCACCATTCCTACCCACCTGAATCCAGGAACATCGCGTGCCAGCCAATTCCGCCCATCCATGGGTCTTAACATCGGATCGCTGATGCACAAATCGGGAAACAGCGACCAGGAGAATACGTGGCTAGCGATCGGCGCCCAGTACTGCGCGTACTCGTGTATGAGCGAGACGGAGTACTTGTTGAGCCGGTAGTGGAATTCCTTGTCGATGGCGTAAAGGGATATCATGCTAGCGTAGGGTAGGCGGATGGCGAGTTGGAAGAACAGGTTTGGGTGCCGGAGGAGGGATTTATAGACGTTGAAGAGAGGTTGATTTGGCTGGGTTGCTGTTTGGTGAGATTGAGCCAAGGGTGTCGTTGCGAAGGGCGTCAAGGGTATGTCCGGGCCCCAGATTTGCGCGGCGATGTTGCGGCGGCGATGGTGTTGGCGGCGCAGGATACGTGGTGAAGCATCATGGGCCGAGAGTGGAGCGGGTGGCGAGATGGGCAAGAAGGAGGATGCGGTGCGCTTGCGGGCGCTTTTTGGTGGGGAGGGTGAGGTGAGCATGTTCGGTTGTGGAGCTTGTTGTGTGTGGAACGTGACGTGAAGCAGATGTCGGTGTGGCCGAATTACGGCTATGGACAGCTGAAGTCGCTGTGATGAGTAAGTGCAGGTGAAGGTGCAGTTCAAACATGAGAAAAGTGGGGTCATAAAAATATCAGGCCCGTGTGACGAACGCGAGTGCAGTCAGGGTACAAACTTGCTTGCGAACTGACTCCTGACGGTGAAGTCGCACGCGGTGATGTTAGACCTGATCATCTTCACAGTAGCGGGCCTCCATTAGGTATCTCATTTCAGCATTGGGTGTGAATTGCGGCCCAACAGCTGTCATGCGTGAAAAGCCATATTGACGACTTGATCAACTGATACCACACCCTGCGACTCTACTAATGGCAGGGCTATAGAATCATCCGAGCTTTTCTAAAGGGCATGCCGACACGCGCACGCTATTGCAAGCCTTCTTCTACGTAGTCACGCTCGTAGAAGCGCATGCGGATCCTTCATTCTAAACACGTCACTGAGATACTTCCAGCTTCGAACCACATTAATAGTCACCACAGCAGAACTCTCGATACTAGAAAATTCACTAAAAACAACAACGTACCCCTGGGCCATCTTACATTCTTGGCTCAACGTTGCGCGGTATGAACGTGCAAGTGACTGCTGTATCAATCTAGAAGACGCCGTTAATTCCAGAGTCAGTGAGAACGCGACGAGCGACATTTCTGATGTAGGCGGAGGACGACGGGGATGAGGACGATGAAACGTCTATGATTGAAGATCTCGCCGTAGAACTGGATTACAGGGACGATACAACCAAGGGTACCCCACAGCGTCGACTCGTAGGAATGAGAGACGAGAGTTAATGCTGATGTTTTGGGACTACCAGAACGGGATCCAAGATAAGCTGAGGGAGTCAATGGTAAGGATGGTGGTGAAGACGAGCATGAAGAAGTGAAGTAGTGATTGAGAATTACTCCATTACAAGCTTACCGACTACACATACGCGAGTGTGTGGTCGTCTCGGAAAGTCGCTGCGAAACGTTAGCACTATTTAAGAAGCATATTGTTCGTTTCGCACTCACCATTCACACCCAACGACGCTTCACCACCAGCTACCGAGGACCCAGTGACTACAAGTTCGCCCGCAGACTGCTCGTCCGTAGTTTTGTGCCGCGGTGTATCCTTCAGCTTGATTTCCAGACTGCTCAGCGGCACACCAAAGTGGCTGTGCTTGCTCGACGGCGCGTCTCCTCGCCTGTAGTCGTAAACATTGGTTTGTGCAACAGCACCTGCGACCTTTGCAGCTGTCAATGCATACACGACGCGGGCCTTGGTGTAGATTCGCAGATCTGACAGATCATCGGTGGTCAACGGCGGGCTGTTGAGGCCTGCACGCTCAGAGACGAAGACCAAGCGTAGTTTGCCGGGCGTGGTGCCAATGCTAGCTCGGGACGGCGCGTTGAGTCTGGTCAAGAACGAGTCGGTAGGCAAGCGACCGGCGGTCAGCATGCGTGTCTCAGTGTAGTGGGCGAATTTTTTGAGACCACCAAGGGCGGATGTGTTGGCTTCGCCGTGGAGTTTTGCGGCCGTCTCTGCGGATACAACGGTGATGGTGGGTGCGACGGATCTACTGGCCAATGTAAGATGTACGTCAGGCCCGGCTACAGAGTTGATGACGAGGGTGGAATGCGAGAACAAAGCAGCCAGAGTCAAGCACAGGCAGTAGGAAGTCGTGAATGCGTCCGCTGGCAGGAAGGTGTCGGAAGCAGAGAAGCGTTGGGCGGCTGGCAATGAAGTGATGAGCGATCCGACGGCGGCTGCCAGGTTCTGTTGAGTGAACTCGACGACGTCCGCTGACTTGCCGACTGCCTCTTGCCAGAGGAAGACGACATTAGGGGCCTTTTCGTTGGTGGTGGGAAGAGCAGCATTCACATCCCGCTGGTCTTGAACGAGGTCGTGCCAGACAGAGACGTCAATCTTTCCACCAATGCCCTCTGGCACCTCGCTCCAGTCCATGTGCCTGCTGGTCTTCTCGACGGTCCAGATGATCTGACGCAGACGGGGTGCGCCCTGGATGACATGTGCAAGTGGAACCGAGCCTGCCTGGGCGATCAGAGCATCAGCTCCAGTACTGGCGAGCAGCTCGACCAGGGTGGCATGTGGCTGGTTGTAGGGGATGAGGATGGGCGTGAAGGCATAGAAGGCGCCGGCGAAGAGTGCAGCCAGGAACTCGAGGCTGTTTGGCAGATAGATGGCAACACGCTTTGCACCATGCTCGCTGAGGTGCTTGCCGACGACTGCGATGTCCTTGGTGACGCCCTGGATGTCGTGCTCCGAGACGCCCTCTTTGCCGTAGACGGTGACGATGGTGGCTGTTCCGCTGGAGGTTGCGCCCCGCTCGAGGGGAATCTCGCCAGTCACCCTGCGCCAGATATCTCGGAGATCCCCGTCCTTTCCAGCAGAGTACATGGGCGCGCCCGGAGGCTTCACGGCGAGTCCGGTGCGGAGGGGGTCTTGAATGTCAGCATATGGCGTGCATAGTGGAAGGGAAGGGAAGAGGCGAGGCATGCGTACAGCCATGGGGAGTTTCGGGCGACCTGAAGATGGCAGACTCGCGCGGCTGCCTCACGTACGAAGCCTGCGCCTGTCTCGCCAGAAGCAGCGGGTGCGTGTCTGCGTCGGCCGTGTCGTAGAGGACCCAGCCCACGAAGCCCAGGATGGCGACGGCGAGGAGCGACGTGTACAGGTTCCAGCCGGCGAGGAGGTCGGAAATGGCGCCATCCAGCTGCTCGAGTAGTCCTCCCATGGCTGCGGTGTTGGTGTGTACGAGGGACTGGCAGGACGTCAAGCTGACAGACGGCGGCGGCGGGGTGAAGGGCGCTTCGGGAGTCCGTGTACGAAGTAGACGTCGCGCCGCGCACAGGCCGCGCATCGATTGTTGACACCCGTTGCTACCAGTCCGACTTTCACACCCTTCAACCACCACGTGCAGCACGATGATGCGCTAGCAATACTGCGCAGTCGACCGCCTACTAACCGCTAATCCCACAGGGCCAGCATACATCAACATCAACATCAACACCGACATCACCCTTCGTGCTGATTCGCAACCACAAAAGCCGACACAAACAAACCGCGCACAGCATGTCGCTCGTCAGGTCTCCTACCACTCCCTCGGCACCCTCCACACCAGCCGCGCAGACCGCGCAACCGCCCACCCCCGGCGGCGCGTGGAAGCACCCCAAGTTCGACGAGATCGCGCGGCGGCAGTATGCGACCACCTTCGACGAGCGCAACGTGCGCGCCATAGTCGCCAACGTGGGCCTGCTCTTCCTGTCCATGTACGGCAACGTCTTCGTCTCCAGCGTCAGGCTGCTCGAGTACGCGGCGTACGTGCCCTTCTCTAAGCCCTCCCCGCTCAACGACCACTCTGCTGACAAGCTCCCCAGCATCCCGATCAACACCCTCGTCCACCACGTGCCCTACAGCGCATGGGCCATTGTGCTCCTCCGCCTCGTCTTCGCCGCCAACATCGTCATCGCCTCCATGCCGCTCGTGCGCCGCCACTACCCCGACGACATGGCCGACATACCCCTTACGCCCTCGCAGCGCGCCGCCATGGGCCTAAAAGCCGGTGTCATGTCGCCCGTCCCCACGGGCTCGCAGTACGCCTCGCCCAACTACGTCACACCGCCGCGATACCAGCGCTCCACGCCTCGCAGCGGCAGCTTCAGCCAGGACCGCGCCTCCCAGTCTCCATTGACCGGCAGCCCGCGCGCAGGCTCCAACTCGCCTTTCTCGCCGGGCATGAGCTCGGGCAGCCCGCTGTTCCAGAAAGCCCTGAACGGATCTGCCTCGAAGCGACTGAGCTACGGCGCGAGTCCGGGAAGCAGTCTGTTTGGGGAGAGCTCGTCGAGCGCGACGCCGGGGACACCGACGCCGTCGACTGGCAAAGCGAGCGTGGGTCTGAACAACAAGTGGCTGTATGAGAAGCGGAGGGATGGCTCGCGGACGGGCATACTTGCATAGGGCGCGTGTGAGGACTGTTATTGTCGCTTTATACCCAGTGTAATACGCCGACGTGGGGCGTTTGCTTAGCATAGTGCACTTCAAATGTCTTCGAATCTTCAAGCTCTTCGTGATAGCATACAATCTCATTCATTCACGAAAACCTATCGCCCTTCCTACTCCGATACACATCGCTCGCCTCGTACTTGCTCTTCTCCCGCGCCCTGGCCTCCTCCCCCACCGGCTCATGCCGCGTCGGCGCAGGATCCTGATTCGCCTGCGTACTTGGATTGCCCGATTCATCCGCCCCGCCGCCGAAGCCCGGTGAGCCTGCTATGCCTGACCCGGCGCCGCTCTTGCCATGCTGCGCGGGGGCTTGTGCGAGTAATTGTGTGGTTTGAGACGCGGATGAAGTGGACGAAGAGGAGCCGTTGTCCATGTGTTGCTGCTCAAGCTGGTATACGCGCATGCGCTTTTGGCCGTCTGCTTCGGCTTTGGCGGCGCGGTCTGCGTTGATGGACTTTTTGGCGAAGAAGTAGGCCCCGCCGCCTGCGACGATGAGCGTCGCCCAGCCGTAGCTACGATGCTATTAGCATTGCGATATGCATGGACGGGATTCGGGCGCATAGCTTGGGAGTGACGCACTAGACTGATTTGACCTGCAGAGTCGTTAGCAGGGAATGTGAGGAGCCTGGAGGATGACGCTTACCGTGTTCATTGTAGAGGCAGAATCCGAGTGTTTGGACGAGGATCGAGGTGGTGGAAAGCGAGCGTGGAGTTGCGAGTGCGTCCGTAGACTTTTCGTTGCTGGGGAAAAGTGGTCTGATGTCGTAGGGCTGAGCAGGCATCTTGCGCGGCGCCTAGCTTACGCGGAAGCTGGTGAGCAAACATCGTCCGTCTCAACTTTTCCGCGACAGAAGTTAAACATCCACGAATCTTATCCCTCAAGGTGGCAAAGCGCTCGCGTCAACAGACATTCCTATTGCTCCATCTTTCAAGATTCACATACCTCCGCATTAGTCCACTAACGTACCACACGGGTGGGCTGGCCACACGGGTGGGCTGGCCACTTTTGCCAAGCCCCCACCAAAACTACGACTAAGTTATACACAATAGTATAGCACCGTCCAGGACTGTTATAGAGAATCGTAATATGCTATTCTACTCGAAATCTACTGCTGCTTCTTGCCTACATGTGCGCGCATTGTGCCCAGCCTCACCGTAGCGTCCACAGCGCCTTTGAGTTGGCTCGCTGCCCTCAGCGCGCGCGCTCTTCTTCGCCTTCTTCCCATTACTACGCGCTGCAAACTCCTTCAAGGTAGTTGAGCGCAGGCCCTCTTCAGCCGTAAGAGTACCCTTAGCCTGTATACGCTTTCTCTTGCGCGCTTTACGGCGTGAGGCGGCCTCGTTAGCTGCCTGAAGCTCCTTGACCTGGTTGCTCATCAACACCAAGGAATGCGCTATTATCTCCGCGCCTTTAGCAAGCTTTTTAACTGCCTTAACCATATAGGTAGGTGAGCTATTAACGTGCTTTTGAATTCTCTCTCAAATTAGCGTTAATTGCGACCCAAATTCTAGGGTATTGCTTGGGGTTTTAGACACCCAGGGCGCGACATTAGTAGTAGGTGGTGTGGGCGTACGCAGGCGGACATCAAGCTTCGATATCACCACCTCTGCGTCAATTGGGACCAGGCCAGCACCTCGAAAGGCTCCCTGGATATAGCTTTTGGTAATCGCGTCCTTGAAAGCACCTATAAAG
>Ga0265780_10003846_pt1 | contig 19577 bp, 18 predicted proteins | sample P1T30metagenome_FD_192432 | JGI IMG/M metagenome (GOLD analysis project Ga0265780, IMG submission 192432) | Plant litter microbial communities from East Loma Ridge, Irvine, California - P1 T30 | ecosystem: Environmental > Terrestrial > Plant litter > Unclassified | place: USA: California...
TGTGATAATTATGGGATGGATAAAGAGCAGCTCGAGGAGGTGCGGGAGGTGTTGGGGCTGGATGAGTAGGTTGAGCGGATGATGTGTGTGAGGGAAAGGGAAGGAGGATGTGTGTGAGGGAAAGGGAAGGAGGATGTGTGTGAGGGAAAGGGAAGGAGGATGTGTGTGAGTGAAAGGGAAGGAGAATGTGATCGGGACTATGGGGCATGTTAGTGCATATGATGGGATCTGACGATGATGTTGGTTCTCTTTCCCAACACTATGCGCGCATCTATTTGTTGATAAGATTTCATGCGAAATCAAGAAATGTATCGATTATGCAACTCACCTGCTCCACAACGCCAAACATGCTATACACCAAACCCCCATATTCACAAATCTCGCCCGCTCGAACACGCAGAGACATCGAAAGTATCCATCCGGACCGAGACGCAAACGCCACTCTAATGCACATGTCAATGCTCCGCTCAAGAACGCTGATACGAAAACGACTCCTCCAACCCACTCCTCACCTCGCGATCCAATCTACCATCATCATCTTCCACATATCCCCCGTCCCTCTCGCGCTCCAATTCCTCCAACTTCTTCGCCAGCGCATTTCCCTCCGCGCGCCCGCGATCTACATCAACGAGCATCATAATGGGAAACGGCATGCCGATAAGGACAGCGAGGAACCAGAAAGCCTGATGTCATGTCAGTCAGAAAACACATGTCATGAGAACAGAGAGGTGTAAAAGTGAACTTACCGGCCTGATTTCCCCCCACCGATCCGTGATCAGCCCCACAACCAACGGCCCAAAAACACTACTCCCCTTATCCGTAATCGCATACAGCGCGTAAAACTGCGCCTCATACCCCCTCGGAATAAGTTCGCCAAACAGACTCCTGCAATAACTCGACAATCCGCCGAGCACAAAGCCATACACGGCGCCGAGCGGGTACATTTCCCACTTTTGCTGCAGCCCTAGGTATCCGAGTTTTTGTATGGCGGGCACGTAGCCGAGCAGGCCGTATAGGGGTATGAGTTCGAAGATGAAGATGCACGTTAGGACTGTTTGCACGGGGGAGAGGCGGAAGAAGGAGGATATGCGTGACCAGGTGAATGCGCCTGCGACGCCGGAGAGTGTTGCGATGACATTGATGAGCGCGAGCATGGCTTTACTCATACCCAGCGTCGTCTTCGCGAATAGGACAGCCGTGCCTGACACAGTCGCTATGCTATCGCTTAGCAAGAACCACGCTGCGAGGAATAGCAAGACGTCTCTGAGCAGGCCCGCGTGTGTGGCTGTCCGCGCGAGCGATTTCCAGGAGTATGTGAAGTATGCGAGGCTGGTGCGGAGGTTGCTTGTTTGGGGCGGGAGGTGCAGGGGTGGGCCCGGGCGAGGGCGTAGCCATGATGCGACGGGGAGGGTGAAGAGAAACCACCATAAGCCTACGATGAAGAGTACGAGGCGGTAGCCGAAGCTGGACGAGGGGAAGATTATCACGACGAACATGCCGATTGTCTGCACGAGGAGCGCCGCGACATAGCCTATGCCGATGCCGTATGCTGAGATCTTTGTGGATAGGGCGAGTTCTTGGGAGGGGGCCACTGTGGTCTTTGCGCGTGGACTTGTCAGGTCGGGTGCGGAGGAGGTGCGTGGGAGCAAGGCGGTGGACGCGTCGACCACTTCATCGAGTACAGAATGGCGCTGGGAGAGAGAATTCGCCCAGTGCGCGTCACTGACGATGCGCTCCTGCGTGGGTGTCTCCTCTTCGTCTTCTTCGGAGATGGCGGTGTCGCTCAGGGCGTCTTCGGAGCTGGAGTCTGGATATCGTACGGTTGGGTGGTAGCGGACGAGTAGGGGGAGGAAACTATTCAGTAGGACGAAGCTGGCACCGAAGCAGGTGTTGGCTATGATGGCTAGCACTGCGCCTAGTATGTAGACTTTTGGTACGATGGGTAGGAACAGCATGGTCGCAATGCTACCAACAAAGGCGAACGTGAGAAGGAATGTCTTTCTGAATCTACCGTGATCTGCTGCGCCGCTCATGCTGATGATGAGGAGTGCTTGTATGGCAACGGATATGCTGAAGGTGTACATTGCGAAGCTGGCCGTATTAATCTCCACGCCGAGAATGTTCACGACACATTGTGCACTCTCTGGGTTCGGCCTGAGCAATGTATCGAGGGAGTCTGGCGTGAATGGTGTGACGGGCCGGGGGGCTTTGCATGGTGTCTTGTGGTCGGCGAGCAGTACGCCGTTCTCGCGTGCAAGTTGCTCGAGGGTAACGGGGATGAATGAGCCGATGCCACATACCACAAAGACCTGTCCATGTTAGTCGTTATTTGGGAGGCTATGATAGTATGGTGGAGATGGTGGAGCTTCAGGTCAGGTAGCTTGGACCCTGAAGCTTGCCAGACCGAGGCGCATACAGAACAAGAGGGCAAATGCACTTCACAAGATGTAAGATGTAGGTCACAGTGCATATAAAGGAAATACAGAAACATGCTGACCTCTGCTGCCCAGCCATACATGTAGAAGCCTGCCAGCTCCCTGTCGCTCGTCAAGCGCGTGTCCTCGCCCTCGTACTGTGGGGAATCTGGGGTGGACTCCATGTCGTAGTCGGGGTCGTCTGGATCGGTGCTCTGCTCATCGTCTGCCTCGTTCGAGTGCGAAGAAAACGGCACGGACAGCTTCGAGTGGGTTGAGTCGTCTCGCAGCAGCTGTGGGCGGTAAGGCGGAACATCACCAGGTCCTGGCGCGCGTGGGACCATGGTCGAATGAACGCGCTTAGCGGGACGGGACGGTACGTCACCGCGAGTGAGACATGGCAGGCACAAAAAACTGCAACACACTTGGAGCCGTGAGGGGAGTGTCTTTCAAGGAGGACGCGCCCGGCTTTGGAGGGCAGAGGGTGGGAGCGCCGAGATCAGAGTGGAGTGCATTGGGGGGTATTCGGCCCATAGGTGTGATGATAATGAATGGGGATCATCTGATAGAGGTCTAGTCGACATTGAGCCATTCCGATACTGCACGAGACAGGCGTGGACCAAAGAGGCCATGGGCTGGCTGCAAGTCATTGCATACGCCATCGACATGTCTTTGGAGTAGTCATGGTGCTTGTACGTGCATGATAGCGTGCGCATTTGAGTACACATACAGATGGTACTAATAGATGGCCAGTGAGTGAGTTTTACTTGTGAATGGAAATGAACGCGATCAAATGTGAGTTTCTCTTGTCTTGAAGAGAAACATACTGCGCGGCAGACGGCAAGCGGACTCGATGTCGATGCGGGAGGGCGTTTGGTGGGAGACACAAGACGCAGGGCTGTTTTGCTCGTGAATCGCCAAGACGAGCAACCCTGACGCAGCCCATTCGCTGCATCCTCAGCAGCGCTCGCGACTCCATTCTTCGAAGCAGCCCAACAACACCGCCGCCAGCCCATCCGCCCGTGCGCCCCAAGTACCGCCCCGAATCTCTCACGACCGCCGACCGCGCGCGACCGCTGCCGGGACAAAGCTGCGCACACCCAACTGACATGCAATAGCTGGCCGTGCGACTTTCTTTCACCCGTCCGCCTGCCATCACTCAAAGAGGCTCTTTCACCTGCCACTGCGCCTGCTTCCAGTTGCATCCCTCGCTCCTTGACAACACACCGGCTAGCACATCAATCCCGCGCGATTTATCTCTTCTGCTCACTGCACCACAACGTGAAGTCGATTGCGATCCTCGAGGCCGCCCTTGACACGCGCATCAACAGCTCGACACCGTCCACCGCATCCGCATCCGCACTCACCAAAACCAATCCTCCCGTATCCGAATAGACTGGCGACCGCGACTAGCCATCCGAGAGCCCCCCACCGACGGGCTGCGGCGAGTGCGCCGGCGGGCTGCAGGAAGGGGGTCGTACTATGCCCGGCCTTCTCATCATGGACAACGATTCTGGCGCAGCAGCAGGATCACGCGACGGAGAGAGTAGGAAGCGTAGCCATGAGGGCAACATGATCAACGGCGACCACCAGGTTGCGCCGGGCACACCTGCCGTCAATGGCGCGCCGCTCAAGGGCCCCAGCAATGCACCGCCTGTGTCAGCGCTGAACCGGGACGCTTCGCCAGAGCACTTCAACGATCTGCCGCCCGAGATTGCCCACATTGCCCAGGAGCTGTACCATCCGCTTTCGACTCTGTTGATGCGCATATCACAGGAGACGTACAACGACTTATCCGAGACGCTCACCGCTATGGCCGAGATACCGCTTGCGCCGCAGATGAATGGTGCTTTGACAAATGGCTTGGGATCGCACGGTGGTAGTCAACAGAATGTCGAGGCCAATCGGCGGAAGAAGCTGTTGCTCATGAAGTTCGCGCAGGACAACCGTGCCAAGTTCATCAAGCTGCTGGTACTCACAGAATGGGGGAAGAAGGCATCGAAAGATGTCGCGCAGCTCATCGATTTGTTCGGTTGGGCCCGAGAGCAAAATCTACACATGGAATTCGTCGATGCCCAGATCGAGCGCATTAAAACGTACTCCTCTGCAGCGGCAGAACGCAACCCGGACATAAGGACCGCGCTCGAGATTCTGTCCACGGGGCAAGCGCCATGGATGCCCACTTTGGGATACATCCCACCAGAACCTGTTTCGTCAGAGCAAGCCCTCAAGCTGCTGCGGTCCATTAACACATCGCTGTCAATCCGTCTGAATGTCCATGAAAGCCTGCCACGACGCTTACAGAACTGGCGAATACATTCTGGAAGGGCTACCTTCGTCATCGAGAACGAGCTGGAGTTTGATGTAGTTTCTTTCGTTGAGGATACCTCAGAGCAGTGGTGGTTCCTCGATGTCCGGTTACTGTTCTCTCCCGCGCCCACAATCACCATGGGAAGCCGCTTCTTCAACAATCTCGAGCTGCAGGCCAACGGCGTTCTGAGAGATAAAGGCCTCCCAGGCATTTTTGACTTTCTTTGCAACTTCATACTCACCCACAAGATTACTGTACTTCGGTCACAGGCCTTGGTTTTGGAGCGTTCTGGCTGGGAAGGCTCTCTAAAGGTCGAAAAGGTCCACCGCGAGCTGGTCGTGTCTTACTGGACGAACAGGCCAGGCAAGAAGAACTGGATCGAAATCGGTGTATCCAACAACAAAGTGAGGAATGGCAAGCAATCGTGGCGAGGTCCACCTCTGCCTTCTCTGACCGTACGCTGGTTCCGTCAAGGAGTCGAAATGAAAGGCGTCGACTTCGGCTTCGATTGGCACAAGCTGTCGTTGGAGACAGTAATCCAGCGCGTCGTCGCAAATCACATTAATAGCGTCTTGCGGGCGACACAGCAGCATCTGAACGCCCAGCTCTCTACACACGCTGAATACTCTGAGGTTGACCCCACGAAGAGCAAGCTAGAAGTGACATTGGGTACTAACAGCAACATGGCATCTTTATGCTTGGAACCAGTGACTGGCAACTACATTGTACAACCCGCAAGTTACTTATCGGCAAAAGCAGAACGTGCGTTCAACGATGGCAGAGACCCGCAGGTGATGGCATTCATCATGACGCAAGTACTGGCTCAGACTGTGAAGGACGATGTGCAGAAATCAGCGCACCAGCTCGGATGGAACACCATCACCCGCCAAGGTTTGCAGCCGGAAACCGTCAAAGCCGCAGTCCAACAGGAGGTTCTCCAATGCTCCCTCTACTCACCTCGTGGGTGGTCATCAGATTGGGCATTGGCTATTGTTGTGAATGTCGCCGGCATTTCTTGGTGGATATTCGAGATTGGAAGCCACGGCTCGAGCATCGACCACGCCGAACGCATCAGGATGGAGAGACCCGATGGGACTACATTAGCCCTCAATCGCAGCACCTTGGCTAGCTTAGAACGAGTTGCCGTGCAGGTCCTTTCCATTTTCGTAACTGTGCGTCAGCTCAAGGAAGAGAAGAAGGGTTACAGACTCGAAACGGAGTTTGCACAGGCCACAGTCACATCCGATGGGCCGCAACTTAGGCGAGCATGGGCACTCTATGTTCACACGGCCGACTTGCTATCTGTGGCGCCTGGCGAGCGACCGTGGATTGAATCAGACCTTGCTATCGTCTGCCAAGGACTACGGCCGGAAGGTGGTAGTGCATGGCACATTGCGAGTGGTCGAATGGTGGAGACTGCGGCTGAAGACATGCGAAGACTCATGGCAGCTTCGCCTCACAACGGCTTCCAATTCTCAGAGGATGGGAGATTCAGGATTCTTCTGTCAACTCCATTCGGTCAAGACATCTTGGCTGACCTCCGGGCGCGGTTACGAGACGTAAATCGCCTCCGCTCGTTCGCGGGTACGCTTCAGAAGCGGCAGATGCGTCTCGTCTCGTCGTCGCTACAGCGCGTCGAATTCCAGTATGGCCCTTCGTCACACCGTGCGGCTGTCAAGTTCGGTGCTGGAAAGGAGATTGACGTCGAAATCTCGCACAACAATCCACACCATCGTGTGCACCAATTTCTCACCGGAATCGCCAACGAACGCGTTCCTGCCCTGCCGTCGATCTTCCCAGGCGACGCCAGCGGCCTCGACCGCCTTTGTACCACGCTCGTCCTCACGCGTCCACTCGTCACCGCCTTGAACGCACTAGAAGCACCTGCCACGAATCTGAACCGACGCAACCCCGCCATCCACGCACACTCGCCCTTCAAATGCCGCATCACGTACGAAAACCCCGTATGCACATTCGACGTGCGGGTCCAGCCCAAGGACGACAAAGTCTACTGGCTCATCGAAGACGATCTGAAGAAGCACACCCCCGACATGCGCCCCACCCCCGAGCGCAGTCAAACGCACAGGCGTCTTGATACTCTCGAAGCGAAGCTCAAAGAGCTCTTCGCCAGCACGGGTGAGCGCTGGTTCGGCTCGCGCTTCGGCCTTGTCGCCGAGATTGACGGCGTGGGCATGGCGCTGGCGAAACTCAACGAGTGTGTGTTGAGTTGTGAGATGGAGGGAGGGTACAAGGCGCCTCCGCCGCTGCCGGCTGCGCAGGTCCCGCAGCAGCAGCAGGGTAATGTTCAACAGCAGGCTAGTCAGCGCTTGCAGCAACAGCAACATGTTGCGCGGCAGCAACAGCAGGGTCAGCGGAGGCAGTCGGCGCAGAATCAACAGCAGCAGAATCAAGGTCAGAATCAGAGGGTGCAGATGCCGAACGCGAATGCTCGCCCGAATCAGCAGGGTGGTAGGCCTCAGCAGCAGCAGTCGCAGGCAAGGCAGCAGGATGTCATTGAGATTGACTAGTGGTTGGTTTGAAAGCGCTTGCGTTATTGCGTGTGTAGTTTTACAGAGTCTTGAGTTATTCTCTTCTTCTTATTCTTTCGTCTTGAGGTTTTTTCTGATGTGTTATTACTGTATAAGTTCGGGGGATGCGTGGTGTATGAGTGATGGTGATGAGGTGGGGAGTGAATGCATTTTTTTAGCGGGGTCGGTGTCTTCGGGTACTTTATGGGATGGTTTAGGTGTAGGATTTTAGTCCGGTATGAGTGGAATGAGATGGCGACCTAATGCTTTTGGATGAATGGCTTGTGTGATGTGTGATTGCGTGTATGGGGTGAGGAAAGGTAAGGGACGGAATGAGCCTGGAGCATTTGAGTTGATGAAGTAGGTAGCTTGTTGGGAGCGTGTGAACGGTTCCTATCTTCGAAGTGATGAGTGTTGCGTAACCTCGTTGGAAAAGTTCAAATCCTTGCCGATCTGATCGTGGAAAGCAATCCTTTTGGTCCTTCAACCTTGCGGCTGGTAGTACATCTTTTGCTTCTAGCTTCGGCAAGGCTGCGATGGTGAAAGTCATGAACGAGACGTAGCAGAAGCAAAATATCGATCGGCGGCTGTGTAAAACGTCGTACCATCTGCCTTGTCGATGTGATTTTGATTCGAAAGCTCAGGTGAAAGCATTGGTGTGGATGATGGCCGACAGTGGCGTCGAGACGGCATGCGAGGCTGAATGTCATGAAGCTCATTCGCTTCCCCCGGCATGTACTTCTTGCTCAGCCTTTCCACACTCGCGAACTGGTCATATGACTGGTCATTGGCGTTCCCCCGCTTTTCTCTGCTGGTGCTAAATCTTGTTGCATGGAGTCGTGCGGACGAATTTAGCTGGGGCGAGGCAGACGAGCGGGTAGCAGGATGACACAGCTTAACTTCAGCCTTGGATCTATCTTCATTGAGCCTGCTGTACCCATCTCTCAGCAATTTCTTACCTAGATGCTAGCCTGAGTATGCGACACTTTTTTCTATCATAGCATAGAGCAGTCCCCGATCTACCCTCATCAGTGAATAGATTTGCCTTCTTGTTCTTGCCCTTGTCTCAACTCAGCCAGTCCTTCTTACAAACCAACCCTACCCCCACCAGCCGCAAAGAGATGTCGTCAACAGTCGAAGCGATGAAGTTGAGACGAAGGGCTAGCAAGCTTTTCGGATCAGGATCGTCGCTTATCAGTAACCACTCGGGGACAGATTCGTCGGCAAGCAGTATCTTTTCCAACTCGACAGGTAGCATATTCTCTGCTTCCACGTCTTGGTCCAATTCTTCCAGACGAAGCCGTGGCCAGCCACCTCTGCCTGCGATGCCATCAATAAGCGAGGTCAAAACACCCGCGTTTCCATGGAGACGTTCTAAGAATATTAAAGGACCCGATGTAGTCTCACATGTCACCAACGAGATGATTCGAGAGCTTCGGGATCTAATCCGCTATCGTCATGATCTTGATCTCAGGATTTGGAATGTTGGAAGTAGAATCAGATGGTATCAACGCGACACCGTGAGGAAAGACATTGAGCTTGCAGAAACGACATTGATAACGATCAGACAAACCCTGAATAGTTGGAACCACCCTCAATACTTCGAAAGCATAGAGATATACAACAAGTTCTGTGAGATTTGGAATCGAATCATGAACACAGATATCACGGATTGGAAGAGATACCCTCCATGGGATACCGATTTCTGGAAAGTGTTTCTCGAGGCGCGTGCTACACCACCAATTGAAGTCAGCCCGGTGAAGAAGCAGCAATCCAGAGTTCTCGATCTGGCCAAGTTCCCCACGTCGGTAGGATATCTGGAGCAGCGTCCCGAGTTTTGGACGGAAGAGCTGCTGAGCTACAAGGCATTCCATGCTGACAGAGAAGCGCGGCCAGTTGTCACAGAAGCCGATCTGAGCGGGGCGCAGAAAGGCACGCCGACCGTGCCTCAGGTGCTGGAAGAGCCTGTTCTTCCAGCCGATCATGATATCATGCCGGAGCTCGCACAGTCCGGAAAAATCACGGAGAAGCCGCTCCCAGAGCAGCCAACTGCGCCAGTGGAGAGGGCTTCGGAGTATGGGCAAAGTGACCCATTGAGTCTTACTAAGACCGCGACCAGCCTGGAAGGCCTCAAAACTCCACCTTCACCGTCGGACCGTGGTGACAATTTGGTGTCTGTGAGCTCCAGACTGCAGTTCTCAAATCAGAGCTCACGAGATGAAAGTGGTGTCGAGGTGAACTCGCTCGTGCCACCCATTTCTACCGACGCCGACATCCAATCATCGTCATCCCCCCCAGACACAGCAAATCTCTCTAGTAAGGCCGGCACGATATCTGACGAGGTCTTTGATGGGAACACGGTGATCCGTCAGTCGAAAGAATTCCGTGTCGCAGCAGGAGATCGTGTTAGTCAGACTACGCAGATGAGCGATTACCCAGTTCCCATGCTGCCACCAGATGCCACAGAAGTCACACACCTGTCAAATGAAGGTGTTGATCATGTGTTTCATACGGAAGCAAATACAGAGCTCCCGAGCATGACTGCACGGGGAGACGCGGATCATCATGACCTTGCCATGATCGAAGTCATTGCGGCTCGCTTCGCGTGCTGCGACGTACTACGACAACTTCTCACCAGGCTTTGTCAGCTAAACTCACGGAAGGTGGCCATAAGCAGGGTTGAGAAGCTGCTGAAGAGATATCGAGCCGACACTGAGAGACAGGACGATTTTGCGCACGTCCAAAAAGAACTGGCAGTCCTGCAAAGAAGAAGACGTCGGATCGCAATCGCGAAGAAATTGGTGGATACCTGCCAAGATTTGAGTGGCAAGTTTAGAGCAGAAGGCTTAGTCAACAGTCAAGACGTTCATGGAGAAGCCGCGCGCGAAGGTCGCACTGAGCAAGAATTTGAAGGCACGGAAGAAGAAGAACACGCAGGTGGCGCTGGAGGAGGTAGCATCGAGAAAGATGTCCTCTCTTACGATCTGCTTGTTGCGGGTCGGCCTTTTCAGAAACTCGTGGACGGCCTCAAATTGCTCCTTCTTCCATCCGACTTGCTGGAAGACATATTACCCGTTCCACGAGATAGAATCGTTTTCGAAACCCAAACTAGACTCTACCCGCCACACCGCGCTCAGTGGCTCGCGAAGGTCATAGACATAGCTAGATGTATGAAATGGTCGCCCGCAGACAATCTACCGCCACTGACAGACGGGCGGGTCAGACTCCGTTGGCGATGTGTAGGTTTATCTCATTCGTTCTCGTTTCTACGCTTTTGCTGAGCAACACAGTTTTGCGGAATAAACCGATGGCATGACTTGAAAGTAGATGAGCAGGAATTATTGAAAGACATCCTTGCGCAACGCTCTGCTGCTAAGTCACCGCCATCATTTTGCGGGAGGCTATTCGCGCCAAGGAAGCGCCCCAAATCTTTGGCCTCAAATGCCCAAGGCTCCGTACAGATGTCGAACCTGTCGTCCGGCAGGTCGTCTAGCGCTCAGATGAAGTACACGCCTAATGGTGTCGCGACCTCTTCAGGCAAGACCAGTGGTTCGAACATAGGATCTACTAGTGGTATTAGCGCAAACCAGGCTGGCCACAGAGTCACTTCCAGGGGCGGAGAGCTTTCGCAAAGTAACCCTTCTCCAGTCGAACAGGCATGGGTTGTCTTCGGTGTCGGACCTGGAGATATGCCACGGGTTGACCAGATCGGAAATGGAGACCTTGCAACTGATGTCAAGTTTTTGAAGCAGCTTCGCGTAAGGCACACCGAACTGCGGGGAGGATGGCTGCTGCAGTACTTTTCTTTCGACCAACTGCGATGTTGGGACCTTATGAAGGTTGGCTTTCGGAGGTACTTATATCTGCACTTCGTTAACCCTTTGCAGTTTGGCAAGGTCCGCTTGACCATCTCTCAGGCAATTCTCGCGGGCGTCGAGATGCCTACATCTAGAGAATATGTATATCGTCCTCGACCCCCGAAAGCCACAGCCAAAGATGATCAAGTGACACACAGACTCAGGGTCATGACACTCGTGTGTCTCGAACCATGTCTACGCGGAAGATTTTCATGGTTTACAAGGCATAAGTGCAATCCGCTCCTGGACGGCACGAAAGATTTTCTTGATATGATCCCGAAACGGAAGAAGGCATCCTTGCTCCATGTTTACGATCGAAGTGAGCCGTATGTGTGGGGTATACAGGCGAGGTATGGAAGGTGCCGAAAGCGAGTCTGGATCTGCCGTATCCTCATGCTGTGTCCGACATTCGCGTTTGGGGGCTACTGGCTGGTTGAGCACGAAAACGATCTTCAGGGTGCAGTTGCGTTGACTATGGTTGCTATTGCAACCATGATGCTCTTTGACAGCGTCACTACCAGTTTACCAGCTCGATATTAGTACGACCGCCTCAGACTTGTAATTGAGCTGATATAAACCACCCACATTGAGTCATGGCCCTTAAGTGACGCTTGAAAGCATCAACCTGCTCGGTGTAATTGAGCGTTTGCTGTCCGTCTGAGCACGCTGTAATTTGGTGATTAAGTATAGAGACGAGTGTACCAACTGGGAAGTGAGGATCATAGGTAATGTAGAGGAACAAATTGCGTTGAACATGGTGTCGTGTCGTGGCAGATGCACGAGATGAACTTAAAAAATGACGTGTCGGTGCACGGTCCAAGACGGGAAAGCCTCAGAGTCAACAGTTCTACTAACAAACACAACTGCTTTACACGTGTCTCCTCCGCAAGTCTCGCCTGGCCTCCATCCACGATCCTCCGCGCCATAAGTTCGATAGACGTGTCGGGCGAGCCACATGTGTTGCTGTCAGCGTTGTGGATGTGCCGACACGTCTGGAGCTGCTTCGACTGCCACAATCGCGCGAGAGTTGGCCTCGGCCTCCCACTATTCACCCTAACTATCCGAGATACCTCAGTATCTCATCGTATACCGTCCGTTCATTGGCGCGCGATATGGAGGCTGGACTGCCCGCCCATCCATTTCATGGCGACCGTCAGCCAGCTCGGGTTCTACTTTCGCCCAGGGCGGATTATCGCTCCATTTCCTTGTCTGCGCGTCGACAATCCTGTTCTTGATGTCCTTGAACTTGTTGTACTCGTCCATCGTGGCGAAATATTCTCGCCTATCCCATCTATCCAATGTGTCGATAATGGTCGCCAGCGCCGCATCCGATCGCCTCATATCTGTCTCGATTGTATCCCGCTGGTACCACTTCACCTTACGACCGAGGCTCCAGATCTTGCAGTCTAAAGCATATCGATATCTTATGAGCTCACGCAGCTCTCGTATGTTCTCGTTCGTCACAAGGGTCACTTGCACGGGTGGCTTCGGTGTCTTTTGAATTTTTGGAGGGGCAACTGGTGCGATACGCAACTCGCTGATGTTTGGCATTGCTGGCATAGGTGGTGGAGCACGACCGCGCTGGAAGGATGGCTGTGCCGTCGATACGGATGACATTGCTGCATCAGATCTGAAGAACCTGCTTGCTCGTTTCCTCAAATTCATGATGCGAGTCGCTAAAACGTGGTCTGCGTCAATGCGTCAGTTTGCTGGATGCAGACAATCATTGTTTTGGCTGGGTCCTCACAAATTTGTGGGTAGCTTTCGCGATTCCGTATTCAACCCTTGGAGCATTCAACTACTATAGCACTGCGAAGCAGAGGAAGGTTGAAGCCAGACTTTTTGCCCTGCCAGGCTGAGGACGCCCCCCTATCTGAAGGCTGTGACCACGGGAAATCTGGACCCGCGAGGCAGCATCTTCAGCCCCCGTTAGCCTGGCCGAATGCGGTGCAACTGCGCCTGCTTTTGGTGCCTGCAAGTTGCCTTTATTGCCTGCACTTTGGTTTTTCGGAGGCGTCCAATCTGGGAGACGCAGTACATGCAGCCGAGCTGTGTTCATGGCACTGCAAACCGCAATACGAACGGACCGCATGTTTTTTGGCGAAGTGGCGCATTGCGCGGCAAGAATCCCACTTGCTTCTATCTATGGATTATAGCCAGCCATCGTTGAAATTTTACGAATAGATCTCTGTAAGGCTCTTCCAACCAGCCACAGGCTCGCCTCGCGTCAAGTGCTTTCCTTGGCTGTCGCCGTACCTTTTCAAGTCAGGCCTGATTACCAGCCGGAGCGGAGCGTCGACTTCGTCTGTAGATGACAAGACGTCTCCACTGCCGTTTGAAATAACAACGATAATTCGATACCTCTGGGAGCAGGACTCAAGCCAGATCTTCGCCGCCAGATGGACCATAGTCTCTAAACTTACTCGGCTCTCCGCCTGCACTATGGCTACCCTGTCGAGGGTGCGGACGATAGTGTTGACGACGGCTCTCACAGATCTCTCGAAGCTTTCATTGACACTGCTGCCACTGGATGATGACCCTACAGCATTCATATACGCTTTGGCGTTCTCAAATCGGCTTCTTTCCATCTCTGCCGAGATCTCAGGCCATTCGAACGAAGAAGCGCCTGAATACATCTTAGTCCATTGGCAAGGAACGGCATGATTCGACACCTACCGTTTGAATAAATCTGGGCCCATCCCTCGTCAAGCTCCTCACCTGCCGCTCCAAGGATTCTGAATGGCGAGCAAAAAACGTGCTTGGAAAGAAGCATCCACAAGGTGTTCTGGACGATCTGAAGTTTCATCTTCCTTGGGTTCTTCCCGAGCTGTCGCATGCGATCATCCGAAAGTGGCCAATCTCCTTCCCTACTCAAACTCCACTCCACTCGTGCGAAGTCCTCAATGCTGTTGGCAAGTCGCTTGTACTGGTTTGCAACCTCGCTGTCTGTCAAGCCTTTGAAGTGTTCCCTTTGAGTGACGGCCACTTTGAAAACCTCAATCTCTGTACGCAGCTCTTCTTTCTCTCCTTTGTACTGCTCTTCAAGTTTCGCCCTCTGGTCTTGTAATTCAGCTTGCTTATGAGATTTCTCATGCTCGAGTGCACTCTGGAGCTTTTCATTCTGAGTTTCCAGGGTCTCCACCAAGCCCTCATATTTCACTCGTTCTTTTTGCAACTTGCGGTCCCATTTATCCACTAACTCATTCATTCTCTTGTCCTCTTCTTCTTTCGCTGCATGGAGGCGATCTTCGAGATCAGCGTTGTCGTCCTTTAGCCTTGTACAAGCCTGACTCCATAACGTATTTTCTTTCAACAATCGGGCGTTGAGATCATTGATTACTCTCTCATCGTCCTTCTGCCGTCTGTTTAACTTCGATCGTTCCGAATGTATGTCTTCCCGCTCTTTTCGTAGCTGGTGTTCATACATGGATTTGATCCTTTCGTTCTCGGCCTGCAGCGCGCGCAAGTCATTCCGTGCCCTGATGTCATTTGCCGTTTCCAGTTCCCTAATCCGGTACTTGAGACTCGTAATCTGTCGATTCAAAGTGACCGTTTCTTCCTCGTGCCGAGAAATCTCATCGTTGCGGTCGACAAGCTCGGTTCTAGCAGCTCGCAAATCGTTGTCGACCTTCAAAAGGTCTTTTTTTGAAGAGCCGCTAGGGTCTAAATGACCGTTGCGATCCCTCAAAGGTGTAGTTACGTTGCCATATGTCTCGAAGATTCTGGTGATCGCAACTTGCGGAGATTCCTCTCCAAATCCTTTCAGTTCCGGATATTTCAAGCAAGCCCGCAGAACAATGTTTGCGAACATTAGATTACTGGCGTTGTCGGCATTATCACCTCCGGCTTCATTCACGTCACTAGAAGCAACCGGGACGCTGCTCAGCGCGCGTCTAGGGAGCCTCAATCGCGGCGATTCCTCGTCGGTTCCGTCACCATCTGACACGACAGATGTGTCCGCTTGAGCAGTCGTTGAACCAAAGCTGCTCAAGTTCCGTGCATTAGGATTTCGTATCAACCCGTTGGCACCTTTGTTGTATATGTACTTGATTCCTGATGGGTCGTTGGGAACGATGTGAGAAGCCGATGATGCATTCTGACTTTGCGGGTTTCGTCTCGATGTATCGTCCGCTGAGAGCTCGAACGCGTTTGGCGGTTTGACTATGCGCAAAGGGGCAGGATGATCGGGTGTGGCCGGTGGGACCTTTGGTGTCTTGGTCACTTTCGCTCTTGCGGCCAAGTGCATCTCCTTCAGGCCCGATATACCCCACTGCCTTTTCGATTTACCAGCTTTCGGATCTTGTTGTTCACTCGTATCCTCAAGCTCGGCGCGAAACTGCTCGCTTTTCCGATTGTCTTCTACGTAGGTGCTCGGGTCGCCCTGTGCCTGATACCCTCGTTCGCGCCCGTATGAAGAATGAATTGGGTTCATTGTCCTGTCTTTGACCATCAGACTTAGTAAGTGTGTCGTCAAAGGAGTCCTACCCATAGCCCTTGATATTCCGGCGGAAATGTATCGATCGCGTTTTTGCGCTCACTTTGCGCACTTTCGAGATGTAGAAAAGTATGACGGCAAGCAGCACGTGTTGAGAATCTTCCAAGCGATGCGATTCAGTCCTAGACTCATGTGCATCGTCGTGAGCGTACGCAATGAAAACGTTCAGGCAACAGCGAAATTAATACACTAAGCTATGCACGGGTTATGTGGGTGGTACGCCCAAGAGACAAGGTTGGGGTAGCTGCAATGTTCAGCAACAACCCTAGTCAGCCGTGGCACCTTGCTTTTCGAGCCGAGCGATGGTACGACAAGGCTGTGAACTCAGCCTTGGTGCACGAAGACAATTGGGAACTTGACAATGTTCTGGCTGGTGGGTCGAATGTCAGCTGCTGTTGTCCTCTGCAGCTAAGTCGTCTAACTTGTCCAATTCCGGCGATCATCACAGCCCCCAATAACTGCAGCCTCAGGAGGGACACAATCCGACGACGGCGAGTACCAGACGCCTGTGCATTGCATCGCATACCGGGGTCGACTTGGGCCCATTGAAAGCGGTACTTTTTCCGCCTATTGTCCGATGGTGAAGAGGGCATATGCTGCGCGATGCGTTCAGCCTTGTCGTAGCGCAAAACCGTTATTACTTCCATGTCTACATCGCCAGTTTACGAAATTTAGAGAAGGACATGAAGACAGGCATGGATCGCCCTCGCCCACCACCACCACCGTCTGGTCCGACCAGTCGATCATCTGGCTCCGTCCCTCACGCCACGTCACCTCCGTTCAGGGAGGTCCAGGAAACTCGCTTTGTGATCGGGCTTGACTATGGCACGACCTATACTGGTATACATCACCTCATATGTTCACCGCGTCTGACGGCTGATAATTTGATCAGGTGTCGCATTCGCAACCCAATCCGGAAGCACGTGCAAGCTGGACAAAATTACCGTGATGATGGACTGGGGTGCAAATATGGACAATCTAGGCAAGGTCCCCAGCGTCATATCTTATTCGCCCGAAGAGGACGATAGGCGGCAATGGGGATCGGACATTAGTGACAATGCCGTGTCCATGGTACACACCAAGCTTGAGTTGGGTATGCAAGATGTGATGGGCGAGCTTGACATGACGATTCAAGTGCTTGATGGTATGAAAAACCTCAGTTTCATGGACATGATGGCGGCGACGGGTCCGCACGATCGTCCTGCGTACTCGGAAAAGTCACCCGAAGAAATAGTATCCGACTATCTTACCAAGGTGTACGGCATTTTCGACGATAAGGTAGACGCAGACTTTACAGACGCTTTTAGAAAGCTTACTGCAACCGACCTTGTGGTGACTGTTCCTACGGTGGGTAGCCGCGCTCGATACCTTTACTTCTACTAATCATCAAGCCAGGACTGGTCTTACATGGCCATGAACTCTACTTATAGAGCTCTCACAAGAGCAGGCTTTAACCAGAAGAACTTCCCGCGACTTGGAGACGTTATGTTTATCACGGAGTCGGAAGCCGCGGCTCATTATGTTGCACGATCCTACAGAGATGAAAGAGGACAAGAATTCCTCAAGGTCAGTATAGTTGATTTAAAATCCACAGCTACTAATGTCGACCAAGGAGAACCAGTATTTCGTGCTCTGTGATGCTGGTGGCGGCACAGTAGTAGGTTTATGAAATTGTCGAAGCGTGGACCCCGATTTGCTAACTTTCGGAAGGACGTTGTCTCATACATGGTGAAAAAGCTGCATCCTGTGTTACATCTAGAGCAAGTGGGGAAGCCAACAGGTCCGTACATCTATCAAGCCACACGCGCACGAATGCTAAGTTGTAATTAGGCAAGAAATGCGGCTCCATATTCATCAATCGTACCTTTCTGAGGTGGCTTCGCAGCAAGCTCGGAGAACAGTACTATCGCGAGCTTGATCCAAACCTTGACATTGACAAGGACGCCTTTCATGCCTCAGAAAGTCCTGCAATGCGGTATCTGATGCAGAAATTCGACGAGCGAAAGCAGGCTTTCGACGCAAACTCCGGAGACTTCTATCTCGACCTGCCCGAGCCGCTGGATGCGCTGACCATCTCCGGCGTAGTAAACCAGGGCGAGATGCAAATCTCAAGGTAACACGGTTCGCTCGCTGAAACTTGCTGGGAGTAACTAACAAGGACAAGGGAGCTCATGGAGTACTTCTTCGACGTTTGTATTGGAGAAGTCGTAGAGATGATAAAATATCACATCGATCGCATTGAAGAGCGAGGGTCTTCGCCGAAGGTAAGACTATCGTCGTTGTGGTGAAGCACTTACTGATTCGGATAAAAGAATCTTTTCTTGGTGGGAGGATTCGGTGCATCAGGCTATCTGCAGCAGCAGATTGAATTCACACTGAAACTCTGGAACATCAGATTCCGCACACCGGAGCAATCCTGGACAGCCATTGTCAGGGGCGCTGTGGTATGCGGGATCGAAAAGGATACCATCAGTAGCCTAAGGCGGAGCACCTATTGCCGCCATAGCTATGCTATATGCCTCGATGAGCTGTTCCTTGGCCATACGCATGCGGATACAGACTTGGTGAAGACAAAGCAAAACACATTTGCACAGTCGCAATTGATTTGGATCCTCAACGAAGGAGACGTTGTGCTCGATGATAACCCACGGAGAGTCGAGCGGGATTTTGACATCGAGTTTCCCAGAAATAGAACAGGTATCATAACGTTCCCCATCTACCGACACTCCATGAGCGAAGAAGAAGAGAGACCAAAGCGATTCAAGAATGCGAGAGATGGTAAGTGCCCAGTAAGCATCGCCAGATCAGCTACTAATGCTCGACAGAGCTACAACCAGCATGCTCACTCGAGATCAACCTGTCGCGGATTGTGCACGACTGCGAAAAGAACCGAGGATGGGGTCTGACAGCAACCATGTGCCGTACCACTTTGAAGCTGGTCATGACACTCGATTGGGATGTTCTTGGTGCTTCAATCGAGTGGAGGGGTGCGGTAATTTCCAGGGCGAACGTAGAATACTGAGACATTGTAGCGAGGCTACGAGCCACCTGGCACGAGTCTCGTGCCACAAAAAGGTCGCATACTTGTACACTTGTGCTTGGTCAAGCCATGCTTTTTCAGACTTATCACAGCGCATTTCACACCTGACTGAACTGATGTTATGAGTACGTCGTTGTGGCCATGCTCAATCCATTCTTCCTATCTATCTTTACGAAAGTAACATCATGCCAGCGCTTAATCTAGAAGACACGGACTAGGCTAGCTATGACTCACGGATGGGTCACGGTAGTGGTAGTGGCAGTGGAGAGCGTGGATCCACAGAATGCACTCTAAGCACTATCGTCAAGTTGCAAGACTTGGTCCTTCTAAAAGTAACTTGTAATGGTGTATTGGAATTAGCCCCCAGAACGGTGCGGTAATGAGAGGCGTATCGCCCCGTTAATAGAAAAGGGCAGCTGAAGGCAGGCTGCAGGGCGGACACGAGGCTCTCGCTTGGCGCAAGCCTCTCAATAGCGACTAAATGCATGTTTCCGCAGAACCTGGTCTAAGCCGCATTGAATCTATCGTACAAAGTCAGGCTGTGTAACTGTTGATGGGGCATGGGTTCGCGATGCCCCTACTTCATCGATATTTTGGGAACCCGTGGCAATTTTCAGTGTTATCGTCTTGAACACTACGCAGTGACACTCCAGAGAAGACTTCTCAACCTTCCAAGTTTATCTCGAACATTTACGATTCCAGGATCATGGCCGACATCAAATCCGGCGCAAAATATGTCCTTACAAATTCGCTCATTGGTGCTACAAATGCTCTTTCATCTACTTCCGCAAATGACAGCGTCGTTGTCGTTCCTTCCAATTCTGATGGGAGTCAGAACTGGTACTTCCTCGAATCACCTGCGGCGGGCTACTACCGGTTGCATACTGAGCAAAAGGGCGACTTCGCAGCTTTGGACGTGTATAGCTACAACG
>Ga0265780_10003847_pt1 | contig 19577 bp, 25 predicted proteins | sample P1T30metagenome_FD_192432 | JGI IMG/M metagenome (GOLD analysis project Ga0265780, IMG submission 192432) | Plant litter microbial communities from East Loma Ridge, Irvine, California - P1 T30 | ecosystem: Environmental > Terrestrial > Plant litter > Unclassified | place: USA: California...
TGAAATCCTAGAGGTTGTTATGGATAAAAGAGCGTGATAGTGCGCATGAGCCGTGTCCGTATCAGGGGAGATGGGAGGATCGGCGAGTTCGGCAGTCGAAATAGCGGATATGACTGAGGCAGCTACTTCTGGGATTGGTGAAGGAAGTAAACGCCTACCCTCGTCTTGGTCAATGTCGAGGCTTGTTCGAGAAAGATCGGATTCGTCCTCGGCCTCTGGGAGGGCTTGGAAAGCAGCTTGAACAGCTGGATCTTCCCTTGCTAAGCCTGGGAGGAAGGCATTTGCGCAAACTATACTAGTCCCGTATGCTGCATTCCCGATGATAGTAAGGACAGCAGTCAGGATCGGGTTGATCGAATGTGGGGAAGAGGGGAAGAGTAAGATGAGGGAACAGGTTATTGAGCCGGCATATGCCGCAATGACCAGGAGCCGTTTACGCCAATGGGCTATCGTTCAGCTCTGCCTGCGGGCAAGGGAAGGCTTGAGCTCACAGGAATCTGCGAGTGGACCGAGTGACACGATACAAAGTACTTGCGCGAGCACAGCGATCGATTTGACATACATGCTATTATCGTTTAGCTCTCCGCTCTTGCCATGTCAGGAACAGACAACTCACCTGAAAGAAGCAGTATCCAACCATAAACCCAGAATCCGAGCTTCACATCTTCCTACATTTATCTCCTCATCATCGACGTCCTCGCACCGCACCAAATGATTGGGTGAGAAATATCCAATATCCCTGGCCATTTCTACCTGTCAGCTTGGAATTATCCGTGGGCTATTCTGCTCACTTTCGAGGGTGATCGGGAGGAAGATCGCCTGATGTCAGCTGTCCTCAGCCAGAAGTCGAGCAGCTTACGATACCAACGGCCGAGAACACCTCGGCAGCGAAAGCATAAGAATACCAAGCCCGCACATGGGACTTTTGGCGAGCGATAGCCTCGGTCATCTTGCTTCCTGGCGATCTTCGAATGTTCCAGCGTAGCGCAACATAAGTGACAGTATACGATGACCCTACCGCGGCATCGTGTCCGAGATAATTGATAAACTTGAAGGTGAAAGGGTGAAGTATGAAGGATGGGGAATGGTGAGTCTATAGACCGGCTTACCGGCTTCCGCGTGGACCACCTCCACCTTCCATCTCCTCCTGTTGTACTCCTTCCTGCACCACTACCAGAAACAACAAAGACCCCGCAGAGTATCAATTTCGCAGCAGTAGGCATGCAGGACCACGATGGACTGCCTCCTGGGGCGGTTTGCCCAGATGTATGTCCACTCCAGCGCCCAAGCTGATTGTAGGGGTATGACGTTCCGACCTTGATCCTGTCGCTTGGCCTTTGTGCCGGTCTCATTATCAGCTATCTACCGCAGGTGAGCTGCCATCTGAACCAGTCAAGTGGCGCAGCAGCTGACTAAGCAGCATCTTCGTATCATCCGAGCTGGCACCTCAGAAGGCTTCTCACCAGTAAGACCATGACATGTAACGCCAGTCACTAGCTAATGATCAGTGGTACCTCCTGCTAGGCGCAACGTCGTCCGCTTCGGGAATGCTAAATCTTCTCATATTCACCTGGCCAGCGATGATGTGCTGCAAAAATATCGTGAGTCATCTAAATATGCTCAGCTGACGTGTAGTCGGGTATGAGCTGTTTTGCCCGTCTACTAGGCTTCGTCCAAGTTACTCTCCAATGGCTGCTCTTCTCCATCATGTAGGTCGTACCCTATGGCATGTTGCTGATGTGCAGCCTGGTGCTATATATGATCTACTTTCCAAAACACCTTAAATACCAGCGCGTCTTGCCTCTTGGCACGCCTCCGACGGGATATGGGGCTCTCGCAGCCGAGCATCACCACTCTGATCCGGTGGATACGACGAGTATCGTAGAAGAGAGGATCAATGGGTATCGCCGAGAGGTCCAGACGAGTATCGGTACTACTCCCGAGTGGAGGCTTGCCGTCACTCTTGCTTGGGCCGTCGCTATTCACCTGTACGTCCGTATACGTTCCCCGCCATGCGTAAGACTGATTTGTTAGATCGCTGCTATCACTCCTAGTCTTCAGCTTACTGATGAGGCCGACAACATCGCTCGTATCCCTTCAACAACTTGCCATATTCCTAGGTGTTTCTGGGACTATCCTCGCTATCCTGCAATACGGCCCTCAGATCTACAAGACATACCATGCTGGTCTTGTCGGAGCTCTCAGCCTGGGGACAATGGCGATTCAAGTACCTGGAAGTGTGTTGTTCGTGATCAGTATCGCTATCCGGCCGGGAACAAATTGGACGAGCTGGATCCCATACGCAGTAACTGGCGCCATGCAGGGCGCGCTCTTGGTATGTCTTTTCTCCCACGATTGCATCGCGCTAACGACTAGGTGATCTGCATAGCCTGGAAGAGACGGCAGAAGCAACTGGGTATTGACGATTTTGGCAATCGACTTTCATCCCATGATACGGAGACGGATCCTCTCTTGACCGACGGATAATGAGTCATAATGTGTACCTTATTACGTTTCGTAAAGCGTCTCAATAGATGGACATGTAGTATTCTGACACCACCCCCGGACCTGTTCTTTTGTACCTTCACCTCCACACAATGTAGCTTTGTTATCGTGACGAATACCCAGTATAATAACGCGTCGACGCGTCTACTGTAATGGTAATTCAGTACCCTCTTTTTGAATCTACCCTAACCCGGTTCCTGATCTAGTGAAAGTTAGAGTTGTTCTCGTACTCTTTTCGACTGCGGTTATAGTGGGTACCTAGGCAAGTATGCTCACAGGCGACAGAGACGGAGCTTATTGGTAATGGAGGTATTGCTTATACTTTACATTCACTGACCACTTATCAACAAATAGTAGGACAGAACAACTCCACCGGACGGACCGACGGTGACGACGTGAAACAGACAACTCGAGACTCAAAGTCGCATCGGCCAGGGCAAGGGTTCCGTCCGGCCTAATTGTTGAAGAATTGAGTTAGGGCCATCGGTAGGAATCATTATATGATTCAAGCTCGTAATCAACACTACAGGACCTCTCGATACCATTCACCCTACTTAACGCTTTTATAGCTTTCCAAGACTAATTCCATAACCGAACCAGAATGAACGCTCAGGCTGGTCCTTCACGTCCTCTACCATCCCGTTCCATCGACCTCGCGAGCATACCTCTCGACAGATCACGTATCACCAATTCTATCTCGTCGTCCTCTATCGCGCCCTCGCTCAGCACACATCGTTCATCCACTCAATCGACTGTAGATTGGGGAGGACTTCACACACCTCGCTCGGAGCGATTATCATTATGTATAAGTGAATGCAGTATCACTGAGGAAGATGTTGTGGTCATTGGACCAGGGAAGGAGCGGGCGGACAGGTCTATTGACTCGGTCATGTTTGAAGATGCTCAGATTGGGGGATTATGGCTTGATTTAGTGAGTCGCCTCGGCTTCACGCTAGAAACAGCTTGGCTGATTTGACCTAGGACAAGACTCCAAAACCTAGTGATCCTATATTCAATGCTCCCATATTCCCCTCCCGGAAAACATCACTCCCCAAACAACGCCCGTTCTACATCCCAGCACGACAGAAGTCAACACCTTTTCATGTCGCATATGAACAACGATCGATACCGCTACAAGTCTCAGCTTCAGCGCGTCTCGATAAACCATTACCACTGCTCATTTCATCTCCGATACATACAGATAAAGCGCTACCGCCTGCTCCCTTGCTTCTTCAACTCGATGAGCCACCTCCCGCTTTACCTGATGATTCACCTCTGATACCGCCTTGTGTGCTCGAACGACACATTCCCCCATTGAACTTGATACCACCATTCGACCCGGATGTGGCTCGTAAGAGACTCGCGATGGCAACGATGAGAGAGGCGTCGTCAAAGATCCCTGCGCCTCATACTAGCAATATGGGAGGCGTTCAGCCTCATTCGACCGACGGGGGGATTGCTCTCGGTCCACCTCCGCCTATACCTCCACGTCGATCTTCTCGGAAGGAACGTAGTGGGCAATCGATACCTACCGATCAGAAGATGGTCTCGTCCACATCCCTGGTCTCATTAGGAGGGTCAAATGACGAAACGGTATCAACAACATCCTTGGTATCACTCGAACAGACGGTAGACAAGAGGGCAGCATCGTCGGTATCGTCGGTATCGCTCGAACCCGCCGGCGGTATAGAGGCAATATCGTCCACATTCTCGATAGCACTTGGACACCCTCCACCACTACCTCCTCCCCGGGCATCCTCACTTCGTTCAGCCTCAGCACGAGCTGCCAGGGCTGCTTCCGAAACCAACTCCGTTGTTGTGATCCCTGGGCCAGCAGAAACAACGGGACCAAAGATCGAGCCACATCAATCCCCTCTCTCGCGACGACCCAGGGTCAGGTCTCGCTCGGCACAATTACCACCAACAACCACGATGCAAGCCACCACGCGCAATCGACAGTACTCTTGCTCTTCCATGTCGTTGAGCTCGATATTGGAAGATGAGGGATTACCTGACATGGAAGTCACACCAGATGGGAGCTGGTCATTACGCCGAAAGAGGCTTAGGTTGGCTCGAGCGAAATCACAGCCCAAGCTGCGCTCGTCGGAGGAATATGGGCCATGGAGACCTATGAGGATGATGTCAAGTCGTCGTAACAGCTTAGAGCTGGCTTGACTAGACCGCCTAGACGGTGACAAGTGACTAGATTGTATGACGACAGGCCCGCTGGTCCGGGCTAGCATGAGTCTTGCTAAACAAGACATGTATGCAAATTCAGCCATCACTATGTAGCGCACCCCAGCAGCAACCGTCCAGAGTGCTCCACACCAATTTCGCCCATTCCTCGATTGATCAGAGTGTCTTGAACTATAAAATCCTCCGACCGAGTCTCGTCCAATTTATCTGCGTGCCTGATTACCTTATTTGCCACTGTTATCCCTCGGTTACCCTAATCGGATAAGTATTCTGATTCTGTATTTATGGATCATCTTCTATTTATCAGCATAGCCCCGATATACATACATATACAACCTAGTCGCAGGTCGAGTAAGGGACACATCAAGGATCAACCCTCAAAGGTCACTGAGTGATCACGATACAACCAGGGTGCTGTTTCGCACTAGACAACTGAAACTCGACGACGGCCCTTTCTACACCGACTCCGCCTTGGCAAAGGACCGAACGACCATAGAGTGAATACGATTAGAAATCGCCCTTTACTTCTTTCATACATAATCGCTCAACTTCTTGAGCCACTATGTCGCTCTCCGTCCCATCCTCACCTTTACGATCCACACACCAGCGAACTCCGTCGGGTTCAGGACTGCTTAGCAATCTTGTCGCTCATAGTCCTTTATCAGCCTTGTTCTCGCCCAAAATCAATTATCTACCAGTACCAGAGGAATCAGGATACAATGGGGAGAGTAGTAAATCAGTCCATGGAGAGTCGAATACACAGAGAGTAGAGCTCAAAGTGGGAGGAATGACTGTAAACAATAGTCAGTGGATGAGGGATTTAGCTAATATCAGTGCGGAGCATGTGTGGCTGCTATCGAAGGCCAGCTTACAAAGATGCCTGGTATCTCTTCTGTACAAATCTCGCTGCTTGCTGAGAGGGGTGTTGTGGAATACGATGGGAATTATGTGAACGAGTACGGGGAGCATTGGACGGACAAGAAGATAGCGGATGAGGTTGAGGATGTGGGATTTGATGCGGAAATAGTCGAGAAGAGCGAGGTAGCTCATATAGAGCTGAGGGTCTATGGGTACGTCTATATAAGAGCGGTACAATCGGGTGCTAATGCTCAGGCTGGAAAATGCCGACTTTGTCGACTCTGTCATCATGTCGCTTGAATCTTTACCAGGGGTCATTGGCGTTACATTCCCATATCCACATTCCCATCTCCTCTTCAGTCATACACCGACCCTTACATCACTACGGACGATAGTCGATACCCTAGCAACCGCCTATCCGCACCTCACGTTCCTCCCGACCTCGACCCACAACAATTCGCAAGTATCATCACTTCAGAAACACAAAGAGACACAACGATGGAAAAGGACTTTCCTTGCCTCGCTATGCTTTGCACTGCCAAATTTCTTTGTGGGGATGATGTCAATGTATCTGCCGCACTGGTTGATGGGTTGGACAATGTGGAAATTGTTTACTGGGATATACCTCGGTGATCTCGTTTGTCTGGCTTTGACAATACCGGTTCAAACATGGCTTGCCAGGCGGTTCTATGAGAATGCCTACAAGTCTCTCAAACATGGAGCTGCTACTATGTAGGTCCTTTATGCCCTGTATAATGATAGCTGACAAGTAGGGATGTGCTAGTTGTTCTCGGTACTTCCTCCGCGTTCACCTACTCGGTAGCTGCCATGTTCTTTGCAATGTTCTCTTCCGATCCAGATTACAACCCACAAACATTTTTCGATACCTCCACCATGCTCATCACATTTGTTTCTCTCGGACGATACATCGAAAATTTGGCCAAAGGCAAGACTTCGGCCGCACTTACCGACCTCATGGCCCTTACTCCATCTTCCGCTACGATATACATCGACCCTAGCTCCGAAGATGGAAAAGTCAATTTATCCGGCCCTACGCGAAAGATTCCGACCGAATTGGTCCAAGTTGGCGATATCGTACTGCTAGTCCCTGGAGAAAAGATTTCGGCCGACGGGGAAGTCATCTCAGGATCCACCTCGGTAGACGAATCAATGGTCACTGGTGAAGCTGTCCCGTTACCCAAATCTGTCGGGTCACAAGTTATCGGCGGAACAGTCAATGGTCTTGGGAGTATTACATTCCGAGTCACTCGTGCTGGATCCGATACGGCTTTATCGCAGATTGTCAAATTGGTCGAAGATGCTCAAACGTCAAAAGCACCCATTCAAGCATTTGCAGATCGAGTCGCGGGGGTATTTGTACCCGTCGTCATTGCCCTTGCCCTCTTGACGTTCTCAGGATGGATGATCATTGCTTTACTCAATTCTACCGGAAACCTCCCCGACGTATTCAAGATGAAAGGCGCATCAAAATTCGGAGTCTGCCTCAAGCTCTGTATATCGGTGGTCGTCGTCGCTTGCCCTTGCGCTCTAGGATTGAGTACACCGACAGCAGTCATGGTCGGTACAGGTGTAGGCGCAAATAACGGTATCCTGATCAAGGGTGGAAAAGCTTTGGAAGCATGTAAAGATGTCAGGAGGGTCGTTTTGGACAAGACTGGAACTGTCACAGAAGGGAAAATGAAGGTCACTGCTGTCGCATGGGCACCTTCGGCAAGTCTTGGTACCACCCAGCACACGACTACGGATACTGCCCAGACCCTCTCGCTCACCACTTCCGCACCTCCATTGCAACGTCATACAGTATTGGCCATGTTATCTCTGGCTGAGGCTAAATCGGAGCATCCACTCGCGGTTGCCGTCGCTTCCCATGGCCGTGAGACACTTTCGGATGCTCGATTATCGCCTCCCAATGGCGAAGTAGTCGAATTCGATAGTGTCACCGGTCAAGGAATCGAGGCAAAAGTCCGCTTGGCCAATGGACGTGGAGAAGAGATTATTCGAGTTGGAAAATCCGATCATATCTTGGCATCTGATACCAAGTCGTCTGAGGCATTCGGCGAAACCACCTTACCACCAAATTTACGCGATTTCGAAGCTGAGCAGATGAAAGCTGCTCGAACAGTCATTTTCGTTTCGATTGTACGCGATAATGTCCCTATTCCAATGCTGGCTCTAGCTCTCTCGGACTCGCCCAAACCATCTTCAGCTCAAGCTATCCAAGCATTCAGGAATATGGGTATAGCCGTCACCATGCTTACTGGTGATGCTATGGTCACAGCCCTGGCCATCGCGAAGGAAGTCGGAATAGATGAAGAGGACGTTTACGCCGGCGTCAGTCCTAAGGGCAAAGCGAAGATCGTCAACGACCTCATGGCCCGTGATGGAGGTGGTGTAGCAATGGTCGGCGATGGAATCAACGATTCACCAGCTCTAGTAGCCGCCTCGCTAGGTATCGCCTTATCATCAGGAACATCTGTTGCGATCGAAGCTGCCGATGTAGTCCTCATGAGATCGGATCTCCTCGATGTTGTCGCTGCTCTCGATCTTGGTCGGACGATATTTACGAAAATCAAAGCGAATCTACTTTGGGCTTGTTGTTATAATATTCTCATGATCCCTCTTGCTATGGGTTTCTTCTTACCGTGGAACATCCATTTACATCCAATGATGGCAGCTCTCGCCATGGCATTCTCTAGTGTTTCCGTAGTTCTCAGTTCTCTGACCCTAAAAGTGAATTTCTACGCCCTCGAGATAGACAAAGCTGATATATAGTGGTGGCGCCGACCGAAATCATCCGTAATGCCAGGCGAAGCATATCAAGTAGGAGGTCTTCGACAAGGCATCCCTAGTCTTCTTGCTTCTTCCCGGGACTTCGTTTCGGAAAGTCTCAACTCGGTAGTACGCCTCGGTCAAGCGATTGAGAGGAGAGGTTCGACAATGCCATTACTCCGTCGATTGAGTATACGAGTCCGAGCACCGAGTCTACCGAATGAGTACGAAGCTATACCGCTACATCGACCTGATAGTGCGCGTCCGACGGGTGTCTAGCTGGTTCAATTAGTTAGTTCGTAGTCGTTTTGTAAGAATAGAATGTTTAGTACAGTGCAGTAACGTACAGTGTAATCAATGCATGCAGGTCGTGCTATCGTCATATGCAATGTACATCATGTATCAATCTTCAAGATCATGTTTCTGTGATAACAGAATCATCCAGTCATATCAGTGTCCATGTCCAAATCCTATGTTCCCCGTACAGTTCCTCCTCTACCCCATTTCTCATCCAAGAATTCAGTCATCATCTCGTATAATTCCCGATAAGCCCCTCTTATATCCATAGCATGATGACTACCATCAGCACCCATTCCACTCCGACTTCCCAACTTGTTTAGGTGGAGAAGGGGACTTACCTATCTGTAAACATCCTAAATCTGAACCCCCTAACTTTCTCCTGCGTGAATTTATCCAATAAACTCGCACTATTCATATAATGGACATTATCATCTCCAGAACCATGGGCCAGGAGGAAGTTAACATTATTAAATGCTGAAACATTGAAGACTGAGGCGGTATTGTATCCGTCAACATTCAGGGATGGGGTGTTCATATATCGTTCAGTGTAGATTGAATCGTAGAATAACCAATTTGTGACTGGTGCTACCGCCACTGATTGTCAGTCTTGTCCTTCCCTTGACGATAAGAGGGATGGGTGACTTACTGCCGAGCGAGAAAACGCCGGAATCAGCTTCAACAGTTTTACAAGTCATGAAACCACCGTAACTCTGCTCAATCAGCTCGGATCCACGTTAAGCCAGAAGAACGTACCCATCCCCAAATTCCAATCCTAGCTCGATCAACGTATCGACGCTTAGCGACCTCTCTAGCAGCCGCAACCTGGTCCAGAACCTCGACGCGACCGAGATTATCCTTGATTGGATTCCTAAATTCCCTACCCCTGTAACCAGTTCCACGACCATCAATGACGATGGTGATGTATTTCTTTTCACAAGCTAGGTAGGATTGCCAATCGCGTTCGTAGCGGTTTGAGACGAGCTGAGAGCCTGGACCACCATATCTGCTTATCAGTTTTGATTTCGGTGACTTGATTAGGCTTACACTCGGAAGAGGACTGGGTACTTCTTTCGACCAGAGGTATCGATTCCTGGGGGTAGGATCTCGAGCATATTCATCTCTGATGATCAGCCATCTGTCCAAATGGGCGAGGAGTGACTGACCAATACCATCATGCTCGAAAGTCGACCGAGTGACTAGAGGAGCCATGAACTCGGCAAGAGTATCGTTCAATTTCTGGTTCCCCTCCAGGAGGAAATCGATACCACTTCCTTCCACATCGGTAGCTTCTATCATTCTCTGCCATGGGACTTTCGGCCCGCGGTAAGAGAGGACATAGTATCGTGCACCAGGCGAGAACGAGACTTCGAAGTAGCCCGGATTCTCCGAGTCGGTGATGGCCATCGGATTTGGCTTGAACTCGGCCAAATTTTCAGAAGAGGGCAGGGTCTCAGCGTAGACGTGTCTGTCGATACTTGGATAGGCGGCTGTGTAGTACCTACTCATCAGATTGACAAGAGATCAAGGAGAGAGTGACCTACACAGTCTTGGTCTCTACATTATACCCATCGACACTTGCTACTTCCCATTCCCCAGCAGTCAGCCATATAGGCTCAGTAGCGTCTAGGGGAGTGAAGAATGCAACGTGCATATACCCCTCATTGGGGATCAAGTCGAGATATCCAGCAACATCTCCTCGAACGGGGATGATGTCTTGTCCCTGGCCCATTAGCTCCTCCCAGGCCACATGGGTCTCAGCAGCTTACATGATCAATCCACCCATCATCACCTTCTTCTCCATCTTTGCCTAATTTCCTGACGACTTTACCGACACTCTCGCTGTTGGTGAAGAGAACGACTGAACCGATCCTAGCTGCTCGATCGACCTCTTTGACGATGAGAGCATCATCTGCTACCCACCCGACTTCCATCAGGACTCGTGTTTCTCGTGACATTTCTCCTGGCCATGTGAGAGCATTCTTTGCTAGGCCGAGGGAACGTGTCGAGAGGAAGGTAGCGAGAGAGAAAGTGTGTAAGTCAACGAGAGGGTTAGGGTTCCCAGGTTTGGGGTACCTAATATCAGCATCAATGCACGCTAGTCGAGAAGAGGGTTTGCTCACTTCATATCGACCTCGGTGGGGAATTGGTGGATCTCGAAAGCGTCATTTCCAGGGTTGTAGTATTGAAGCTTGTAGTCGGGTACCTTCTCCTCGTCGAATCTGAGGTAGGCAACAGTTTGTCCATCTGGACTCCACCATAATGCGGAATCACTGCTGAACACTTCCTCCTCGTATACCCAGTCGGGAACACCATTGAAAATGACTGGCGATCCATCATCGGTCACTCTAATCACTTCCGGATCATTCCCTCGCAATTGATCTCCGTCGATCACATACAAATCATTATGATCAACAAAAGCGATTGAGTGACCGACAGGAGCCCAGGTGACGTGCGAGATTGTAGGTATATTCTTTGGTTGGCGCAGGGGGAATGTCGTAAGATCAGATCGACGATGAATCCAGTAGTTGCCGAATGAAGAGTGACGCCATTGCTTGACGTGATCGGTCTTGAATAGGACATATTCCATATCGGCAGATAACGACCATGCCTCCCAGTTCAACCTCTGGCCTTCTGGGCCGCGAACTCGTTCGGAGTCGACTAGGATTGTACCATTCTCGGGGGATTGTGGTGTGTTGAGAACGATATTCCCTTTCTCATCTACATGCGAGTATGTCCCATCGGGCGCTGTATAATTGTTAGCATATGTGATATATTCTGGTCAAAGCGGTGCTTACCCTCTTTCACCCAATCTATGCGCTTCGTGACTGGACTGAATGTCCCATTGAAAATGTGATCCATTGTCATATGCTTATTCCCCTGTACTACAGAATACGACGGTCCAGCATATGTGAAAGCAGACAATGCCCCGATGACAGCAGCGAAGAGCAGTATCCCAACTAAGACGGCCAAAGTCTTCTTGGACCGTTTACGAGGCCGCAGCTAGATCATTAGCGCCACCCATCTCGAGCTTGCGTATAAGGAGACATACCCTTCGAGACCCAAGAAATCTAGATCCCTCATCTCCATCTTCCAAAGCAGGTTCATCCTGGAACCTTGAATCTGAACGCTTCTCATTGAACGGCTCCACATCAAGTGGATCATTGTACGAAATATCACTCCCAGATCCAACAGATGACATTGAGAGTGATCGTTTTCTCTCGCCCAGCGTATCTCCCGTGGAAACACCTTCTGGGATGGAGCTGTATTGCTGGCTCATTGTGTTTAACGTCGTAGGTAGCCGTGCACTTGGCTACAGCATAAAGGAGAGGTCTTAAAATGATGATCTACGCGGTCGAAGTCACACGCGGTAACGTTCAGGCACGGACAATTAAACGACAAAGGGGCAGAAGAAGGGGGAATGGTGGTGACGTTTATATGCGTTCAATATTATACCTACCCCGCACTATACATACGGAAAGCAAAGCCAGAACGAGTACGATTCTCGCACGGACTCGATAGGACGAACCACTCACAGGAGACAAGCTCAGCACGGACCTTTTGAAGCTATAGACGCGGGATCCCTTGCTGCTTCTTTCTTTCTTTCTTACCTTCCTATCCTTTCAGCATGATCAAGTTCATCCTGGTCCAGGTAAGCTGCTTCTTCCTTTCTCTGGCGTATAGCTGATAGGATAGAATCGTCAAGGAAAGACACGTCTTTCGAAATGGTATGTTCCATATGAGGACGACGAGAAAGTAAGTCCTATGACTGTTCCGCACCTGTCATGGTCGCTCGTGCTCTCTCGTTCAGCTGGAAGGTCCGATTGATCACCCAGCTGACGTTCAGGTCCGCCTACGAGGAGAGGTCCACCGCCTGATCGCCCCTCGTGATCAAAAGTATCAATCCAATTTTGTTGAGGTAAGCTGAAGCCCTTCATCTATTGGCAGAGCTAACAATCAGTTCCGAAGCGACAAAATCGTCTACAGGCGTTATGCAGGTCTATTCTTCTGTTGCTGCGTCGATTCGAATGACAATGAACTTGCTTATCTGGAGGCGATTCATCTATTTGTGGAAGTACTCGGTATGTCAGCTAGTCAACTTAGGGGCGTTGAGCTGACGTACAGATGCATTCTTCCAAAATGTTTGTGAGCTAGATCTAGTGTTTTCATTCTACAAAGTGAGCTATCTTTCTCTTACTCGTGAGTCTCAAGCTGATGAATAGGTATATGCGATATTGGATGAAGTATTCTTAGCGGGAGAAATTGAGGAAACGAGTAAACAGGTCGTACTGGATAGACTGGATTATTTGGAGAAATTGGAATAGAGAGTCGAGAGGATGTTGTACAGATAGATCCAATGTATAAACATATGTCGATGAGATGAGATTGCATAATATGATACAACACGAGTATGGATATTGCTAAGTACACTCGACCTAGGTGGAAACTACTCCTTGCCATTCATCCTATCCTGACGACGCTGCTCGATCTGATGGTCAGAAATTCACTGATTCACAGAGGCGAAGTACATACCCATTTCTTCTTACAATCCCGGTATGTCTGGAAATAGTCCATGCACTGCTCAGTCAGCTCTCATAACCGCGCGACCACCTCTGGGACATACCTCCTGCCTATTGTAATGTGTTCTCTCCAGGCAGTCGTAAGATGCCTGAGCAGCAGCCTGACATGGGTCTGCGTACTAATCGTCAGCTTCTGTATACCTATTAAAAATGTTCCCGCACTTTACTTATGGCAGCTCGTCCCTACAGGTCAGCTGCTGCCTACACTGCTCACAGAAGCTGAGATTACACATACCTTAAAAGTGTTTCTATAATCATCCGGCGTTTCCAGATCCGCCGAAGGAGGGAGCGGTTTATCTGCGTAAGGTGTCGGCTTGGTGTTGGGCTTGACTTGAGATGCCATTTTGATCTAGTCGATGTAATCAAGGCTGCCTTTCGCATTGAGCAGAGGAGATCGGATCTTTGGTGTCAGTCGGAGAGATCCGATGGATAAAGGCAAGGTGGGGAAGTTGTCGGTGAGGCTCCTACACTCTGGTCTCGTCTGGCAAGTGATTATGGGTTCTGCTATCTCCACCTTAGCTGGTGTAGGGATGGCTATAGGGTATGATAAGGTCATAATGATATACCAGGAGAGTGCTGACGCCTTGACAGCCCTTCACTGATATATGTCGACCAGGTCCGTAGTTTGACTTCGCTCGAGCATCACTTATGATATAGGCATATAGTATCGTCAAGAAGAAGTGAGCTTTCCGTCACCGAAACTCGGGCTAAACTAATCATCAGAGACTCATCTGGATTCTCATGGGGTCCGTGCTATCATGTCACCACTACAAGTGTGAGCTGATGGTTAGATGTATGCGGTGTACTGCTCATTGCGAATATCATCCGTATCTTCTTCTGGCTGGGCGAACGATTTGAGCTCCGTAAGCTCGAGGTAACTTTCTGTACTACTCAAGCTGACATTCAGCCCTCCTATGCCAATCCATACTCCTGATAATATCTCAACTTCTCCTCCTCTCCCTTTGTCTACACTACGCGCCGCATCCCGAAGTCTCCAATTATGCTCCCCTCTCTCCTCTGGACACCACACATACTCGAACAGAAGACGAGGAAGGAGATTATATGAGTCATCCAGCGGGAAGTGAGATAGAAGGTGGGCAATGGAAGGACGGCAAGACTAGACCATTTGGGTTCTGGCAGTGGGAAGGGCTAGGGAGTTATTTGGAGTTCCTTGCCGGGCTCATATTGGTTCTGGGAATCTTGCAGGTCATACTGGGCAGGTGGGATTGGTGAGTCAGCTCTGATTCTTCCATCGTCACGCATGCTGATTTGAAAGGTATATTGATGCGTGAGCTCGTTGGTAATCAGCATACCTGAAGCTGATAATGCAGTCTCGGATTCGTCGCTTTGACAATAGGTGGGCACTGCCCACAGATCCCCAGTCAGACTGCACTATACTGATATCCAGAATCCACATTGCCAATACCTCAATTCATCTCGAACTATCAGCGAAAATCGACATATGGCCTGCGAGCATCAACATTAGCAGGATGGCTATTTGGTGATTTATTTAAGTAGGTTTCTGACCTTCGAGTAAAGACATGACCTAACGGACAGGACGGCATACTTCTTTCTCCGCGGTAATCCAATACAGTTCAAAATCACTGCTATTATAACCGTCTGCTGGGATCTCGGTATGTCCCCTCTGGCTAGCTTCGCTGACAATTAGCGGTAGTGAGTCAGCGATTCATGTACGGAACGGCTCCTCCGAGAGGGACACCAGTAGAAGGAGAGAATGACCATGATGAAGGTGGAATATCAGATACAGGACCATTACGAGTGGGCGAAGATCGATAGACATTTTAACGATTTAACGATATGCGAAAAATGGGTGCATCCTCCTCCTACTCCTACACAATGAAAGTGGACAGACTCCTACTTCTTCCTCTCAACAGTGACATTGTCCCACATCTCCCTCTCCTTGTCCTCCTTAGCGACCTGCTCAACGATTGGTGCGAGGTATCGACCGTCCTAAATTGTCAGCTTAAGAAGAGGTGCTGATCAGGCTAGCTTACCTGCTCCGATGTGGTCCACTGCTTCTTTGGTAGCTCTCGGTGTAGAACTGATTGCTGGAATGCCGTTCGCATACGGAATGCACGGTCGTATGACTCTCGTGGGGATAGTCGGCCAATTGCCTGATTGTCAGTTTCCGTCGAGTATCATTTCCGGCCATAGTCTCCATGTCCAATCCTCCGTCCTGGTACTTCCTCATCTCCACAACACCTCATCTTTTGACGTTCCATCCTCCTGACTCATTCAAGCTTTTTCGATGGGGTATGTCGTCTCCGATTCCGAGACTCACCTTCTGAACATCCTCCCTCTCCTCAATTAGGATATCATCGTACTTCAATCCAATCTGTCTGTATCCAGAAGCGTTGGCGAAAGCGTTGGCAAGAGGCTTGAGTGCCTTGTAGAAGCCGGAGAAAGATGACTTGAGCTGAGGAGCGAGGCTGTATATTGTAATTTATCGATAATGTATAATTGTAATTGGAGCAGAAATTGAAGATCGGTGGATTGAAAAGGAACCTAAGTCAGCTGGGCGCCTTGTACATTGATAGTGAGGGCATACGATAGACCGAGGGGACCACCTAGTAAGACCATTGTTGATATATGTATGTATGTATAAGTCAAGTGTAGTATGTGAATGCTGTTAACCCAATCACGATTGCTGCAATCGATACTCTACTTCAGTACGGAAACACGCGAGCAACTGCCACTCGGAAAATACCGGCGTTAAACTATTGAAAGTGGCACATCTCTTGCTTGTAGGCTCTTGCCGCTATGATTATCCCGTCAACCTCTTCAAATGTGCATAGCGCGCGATCTTTCTACATAGTGGATGTGATGTGAGGACTGTAAGATCCAAGAGGTGCTCATTTCGAAGTCGAGGGTGCTGAAGCCTGGCGCTTGTTCTCTTGTCGCTTCCTCTCTTCCTTCGCCGAATTGTCGTCAATGTAGTCGTCGTCATCGTGAAACGCGGACGAGGCTTGCATCGACTCATTGAACGACGCCTGGGAAAACAAACTTCTGAATTGCTCCAACTTTGCGGTATTGGCAGCACTTCGGGCCGTAAAGTTTACCTTTGAAGGCTTCGAGTTGGAGTTGGTGTTGGTCGTTTGTGAGCCATTCATGTTGATTGGCTGAGGGATTTTCAATACACAGATATCGTCCAGGGTGCACAAATATATCGTCGATAATATGCCGTGTGAGGCTTGTGGCGTGACTCGATAATTGCAAGATGATAGGTGCCAGACTTGAACAGATCAGCAGCTGCTACTGTTCCAAGTCTAGCCCTGAGCACATGCCAAACCAAGTAGGCGGGTGGCAAATTCCGCCGTCTCCTCGGGACTCGATAGAGCTACATACCTCGCTGATCCTCAACCGATGGGCCTGGACTCAAATGGCGTGATTCAACAATTCCAATTGTGACATCAAAGGTGGATCGTCGTCATGAGAAAAAGTGTAGCGAAATCCGAACTGCGAGAGAAAGCCATGATCATCGTGTAAGGAAGCGCTTCTCCGTCAGAATTATCTCACTTGCTATATTGAAAGGAAATATGACCATGGGAAAAAAAATGTCGTCTGCTGAAAGGAGACCCATATCGATGGGAAAGCCGGTGATTGACGAGAAGGCAATGCACAGCTTGTGAACAAGGGATCGATGTGGATCTCGGCCGAGGTCTACTTGATGGTAAAGGGAGGGCAGTGAGCAAGGCTCGGGACCCTTGCCATGACCAGGCTATCAGAAGACCTCTGGCCTCTTGCCCGTCATCGATGCACTGGGGTGGCCTGGGAGGCTTCCTCTGGGGTGAATGCAGCTCTCACGGTCTCTCGGACCTTTGATGTATCTGAGCTAGAGCATGGGAATGAAGGCGTCTGGTGGAGCTCAGGAATTAGGCACTCTTTTGATAGCGGGCAGACCTTTGTCCGGGCTATGGCGAGCTGCCGCCAATGACTGACATATATAAGACAGGGCAGGTTGATGCGCATTCTCTTCACCCAATCTCACTCCTTAAACAGACACTCTATAATTCAAACACCATTGTTCACACATCATGCCGAGCCGAAGGCTACAAATCAGTGCCTCCCAGACCGCACTTGTCGACGACCGCACAAATCGGATCATACGCGGCACGGAAGAAAGCATCTCCGGCGGTCGAGCGGCGACGCCTGATCAGAGATCTTCCCCGTCCACATTGATGGACTCGTCGCCGACTACTCCTGGGCCTGGTGGTCGACCCCGAAGGCGACCATCCACGGCGAGTGCCAACGAGATTCCGCCGGATGGTGGGTGGGGGCAGCTACGAGATGATCCTCCCTCATCTCCTCCGGCTCGGACCGGTGGACAACCCGGTCGGCTGGGAGACCTCGCCTTCCCCCCCGGGGAAGAAGGTCGAGACTACACTGAGGATCAAATGGATTGGCACCAAACTGGTCGACAACACAATACCCCTCAGGCGGAATACCGACCGGTGGGTCAACGTTACCTGGACACGGAAGCATACCGATTAAGTGACGGTCCATCGGAGGGAAGAAGCCAACGAACCAATGACCAAACCAACGACCGGTACGATGATACAATTAGCCGAGACCGACACGATTATGACTCTGCACGGACCAGGCGTCGTCGACCTGATAATGGGTATACCGACCTCACCGCAACTCGTCGAGACCCACGAAGTGAACCAAGGGATCCTGCCACGCGAGATTCCGGGCGGAGAACCGAACGCACTGTTGACGAGTTCCCGCCCCCTCGCCGGATCCAACGACAATCGTCCGGACGGGCTCCTGCATCAGGTCCGCCCCCGCCGCCCACTCGTCCTCCCCAGCCAGGTCTTCCTTCTTTGCGCGAAGATTCGCCCACCCTCGGCGGCGCTCTCCCGCATCGTTCAAGGCGAAGGGGAGCCGAGATCTCCGATGAAGGGGTCACCCGTTATAGTCGACGTCTTGAGTATGATTATCCAGAGCGGTCGAGGACAGTGCGCGATCATTGGGCGGCACATTATGCCAACACCGGGGAGATGATCGATCCCCTGGCTATCGAAGAAGAGCCCCAATCGTCAGGAAGAAGACGAAGGCCACATGGCTCGCAGGGGTCAAGTAGGTGATGGGGTGTGGAGACGCACGATGGGACAGAGGCGGACACTGTTTGTACATAGTATCAGGGGGGCTGCAGGTCGAATGCATGATGTACAGAGGTCTTGGAGGCCAATCCCATCGCGTGGAACCGGTCTTCGAATCCACGCGGCGTGGAGCTGTCAGCGGACAACGATCACTAAGTCTATGGCGAGACGCAATGGCATTTCAGCGGTTGTGATGTGGTTCTCGTTATCATGCTGAGGAGGTTGCATCGCCAGTCAGGTCGCCAGATCGACCAGTAGATTATCGTTGCGCGAGCTAAGCCGGCCTACCCTGGATATGAGCCGATCAGCGTCCAGCTGGAGTAACGAACATGTCGTCTTGACCACGAAGGGCTACGACTGTCTACGGAACGCAATATCACACTGATGTCGTAAATCATCCATGCGATATAAAATACTACTAGAACGGGATTGATGGACGAGCCTGCGATTTGGCGTCTGCTTGAGACTGAGGTTATCAGCAAGACCATCTGGGCGGCGCAGGAGTTGATGACTCACAGATCTCCAGTCATTGATCCTCTTCTCCATACCACTCATCCTTTCCTTGGTCTCTCTCTCCCTCTCTGGCCTCTCGCGCTCATGCTTATGTCCCTTGAACATTCTCCTTCTCGATCCATATAGGGTTTTGTTCTGTTCCTCTCCGACTTCTCCAGACCAAGTCACCGTGACTTCCTCTTCCCCATTCACCCAGCGTATCGAAGGTGTTTCAGGTAATCGATTTAGATCCGAGGGCGGTAAGACGAAACCAGAGTAATGGTCCAGTAGTTGCTTCTCGCGACGACGGGAGATGGCTCGAGGTGAATGTTGTGGGACTGCTGATGAGGTTGATGCGTCGGACGAAGGTTTGTGCATTAAAAATGGGTTTGGAATGGTATATGTGCTTGCTGGAGGTGACATGGCGATATGGCGCGCGATGATGGTGTAGATCGTCGGTGGTAGATCTATCGCTGATAGCTGTGCTGGTGTCTCTGGTGTGGCGATTCCATTACACCGACGTGTAGTAGTTGTGAATAATCTTCTAGCTATGCTCATTGTATATGTATGTATGCGGTATCTAATGCTTGTCTAATGCAGTCTAAATCGAAATAGTTGAACCATGGTCCAAGTGCCACACTGATCCCCTTCAAGAAACACCGAAGAAATTCCCGACCCTGTTAGCCTCTCCGTCTCCCTCCGACCCATTCCTCCCCCTGGCTCTCGACTAGGCGCC
>Ga0265780_10003848_pt1 | contig 19576 bp, 14 predicted proteins | sample P1T30metagenome_FD_192432 | JGI IMG/M metagenome (GOLD analysis project Ga0265780, IMG submission 192432) | Plant litter microbial communities from East Loma Ridge, Irvine, California - P1 T30 | ecosystem: Environmental > Terrestrial > Plant litter > Unclassified | place: USA: California...
ACGTCCAGGAGATACCACCGGCCATCCCTCGGGCGTCCAGAATATTTTGCGCACATGCATCACCATAAAGGCTCTGTCGCTTCCCGGCCTGCCCTGGTGCGCCATATAGTATTGACCGTTATCCTGGAATACTGCACAGTGAGATACGCCCGCCCAGCCCTGGTGGTCAATGAATTTATAGGGCGCGAGGATCATTGGATCATTATCAGCCTGGTTATCTGCATTAATTCCGTTCCAATCCAGAAACGGGCCGTTAGGGCTCGCAGAGCGGAACACCCTGACATTATATTTCGTCGACAGCCAGTCGTAAGCAACGAAAAGGTAATACATGTTTGTAGCGGCATTGAATATAATTTCCGGCCCTTCGAGGTTACCATTAACTTTATTCCCTGTCCACCCCCGTCTTACAATCCTCGTCCCCCTGTCATTAGACGTTAATGCCAGTCCGGTTTGCGGACTGAGCTGAAGTTCATAAAGTCCATCCCAGGATGAGCCATACACCATCCAATGCTGTCCGGAGGCAGTTACCACGACAGAAGGATCAATGGCATTAGTACCCGGGCCTGTATTAACAGATGTTACTGCCAGCCCCTTTTCTACCCAGGGACCTTCGGGCGATGACGAAGTGAGCAGACCGATACAGCTGGTGCGACCGGCAGTGGGAGCCAGTGAATAATAAAGCCGGAACTCCGCGCCTGCCTTCATAATAAAAGGAGCCCACAGCCCTTGCACAGGCGTACCGCCATTACTGGTAATGTATTGCACTCCCATGGCAGGCAACCCATCTATTGCCCAGCCCACATACTGCCAGTTGACCAGGTCTTTGGATTTACGGACCATAATACCCGGACGCACTGCAATGCCATAAGCAACATCTGTACTGTAACAGTAAAACCATTCTCCATCTTTGATGATAGAGGGATCGTGCAGATTATAGGGCCCCCACTGTTTATAAAACAGCGACGATACCAGCGCCGGATAGGTATCGCCTATATTATTGACATCAAAAGGCTTTTCTGCAAACAGTGCCGGATCGATCTCAGCCAAAGGCTCATCATCTTTTTTGCACGAATTAAGAAGTACTGCAAGCAGAAAGAGAAGCACAGAAGCTCTTTTTAATATGTATTCCATAATGATTTATCTTTCTTGTCTTATTAATATTAAGAGATCAGTTTGCCGGATTTGGTGAAAGCGCCCGGTTTGAATTAAGCTCCCGCTGCGGGATTGGCAGGTACTCGTTGCCGGGAGTCCAGGTGTTAAAATCAGCGTCATGCTGCTTTAACAGTGCAAGCTTCGCAGCGTCGTACAACCATCCCCAGCGAATGATATCGTTTATGCGCTGCCCTTCGATAGCAAATTCGAGCGCCCGCTCATGCGCTATCTGATCGCGCATCTGCTCCCTGGTCATTCCGGGTTTCAGCGTTTTAAGATCGGCAAGCTTTGCACGTGTACGGACCTGCTGGATATAACCGTATACAGCATCGCCGGGACTGGTATTAAGTTCGTTCAGCGCCTCTGCATACATGAGCAGAACATCAGCATACCGCAGCACACGGTAGTTGATACCTCCAGCTTCGATGATCTCAAAAGCCGGTCCCAGGCCGTCGTAAGTATACTTACGGGGATAAATGCGGTCTTGTGCATGGGGCCAGGGTGCACCGTAGGCCGTAGTTGAATTGTCTGCCGGCTCGTAGGATGCTATGGTTGCCAGCAGGCGCGGGTCAGACTTACCGTCGACCGTTTTTTCAAGTTTGTATTCATTATAGATCCAACGGGTGGGCAAATAATCTGAATAACCTTTCCCGTCCATGGCATACGTGATGGAAAATGCCTCGAACTGCCTCCAGTTAGCCGCCGGCTCGCCTGTCCAGTTATTGACCGAACCTGCATTTTCGATGAACTGAACTTCAAACAAAGATTCCTCGTTGTTCTCATTGCTGGACTTGAAGTTCTCCCTGTAGTCGGCCATGAGGCGGTAAACGCCCTGCAGCGGACCAGTGATAAATTTGGCGAACTGGTCTGCGGCTTTCTGCCAGTCCTTTCGGTAGAGGTACGACTTACCCAGCATACCTGCCGCAGCGCCCTTGGTAGCTCTACCTTTCTGCCCTCGGTCCTGACCGGTAACATTATCGTACGACACCGGCAGCATGGTTTCTGCAGCCTGAAAGTCGGCGAATATCTGGTTCCACAAAACTTCCTCCGTAGCCGTAGGTACAGAATAGTTAGTGATATCTTTAGGTGGCAGATCGGTTATAAGGGGCACGACTTTAAAAGTAGTTGCCAGGTTATAATAGGCCAGACCGCGCAGGAAATGTGCCTGCCCGAGAATACGGTCTTTTTTATCCTGACTCAGCACAGACTGGTCCATAGCTGCAACATTGACGAGCACCTGATTGGCCCTGAATACGACCATATAAAAATCCCTCCAGATCCATTGAACCGGATCGGATGTTGTGGGGATAATAAATTTGCCTGTAAGCTCCAGGTCCGGCCAGGGGCTGTCACCTGTAAAATCATCACCCCGGCTATCGGTAAGCCCGGGAAAGGATCGCTGATAAGAGCCGTCTGTAATTAAAGCATTATAAATAGCGGTTACTCCTGCAAAGGCATGGTCCTCGGTTTTCCAGTAGGTTGGCACGGTAGACTGGTTTGGATTGGTAAGGTCCAGTTTATCGTCGCAGGCCGCGAAAAACAGCAGGAGAAACATATAATATTTAATTCTTTTCATCTGAATATTATTTTAAATACGCTGCTCTGCGTCCGGATTTCCCGGTTTTACGCAGCATATAGTTCATCTTCAAACATTTATTTTTATCAGAATGCCACCTGTACTCCCAGCATGATTGTACGTGGCTTCGGATAAGAGCCGTTATCGAAACCGGGCTCCCACACTCCGGCAGTGAAGTCCGGATTATATCCTTTGTATTCCTGAAAAGTGTAGAGGTTTTGTGCGGTGACATTTACCCTGGCCCTCGAAACTCCTTTTATTAACTTCTGCGGAAGCGTATATCCGAGAGATATAGTACTAAGCCTCAGATAAGTACCATTCTGCAGCCAGCCTTTACGGTTCGAATTGCGCCCGTTATTATTCGGGTCAAGTACCTGCAGCCGGGGAATATCAGTATCTGTATTTACCGAAGTCCAGCGGTTTATCATGTCTTCATGATAATTGGCAGATCCTGCCGTATGCATCAGATCACGGTATAAACGTCCGTTGATCAGGTAGTCTGCACTTCCCGAAGCGAACAGAGTGAAATCAAAATTGCGGTAGGATGCGTTGAAATTAAAGCCATAGTTAAATTTGGGAATAGCGCTTCCGAGATAGGTGCGGTCCAGTGCATTGACCACATTATCGCCGTTGATATCTTTAAACTTGATATCGCCGACTGCTGTTCCCGGTTCTTGTACGGCATGGTCTGCAATCTCCCGGGCGCTCTGGAATATGCCTTCTGCAATGAAGCCGTAGTGCCTTCCTATCTCTCCGCCCACTTCTGTAATAGAGCCCACGCCTTCCCTCGCCGTAACTCCTTCTCCAAGGTCGAGCACCTTGTTTTTTATAGTGGTTACATTGGCTGATATATCAAACTTGAAATCGCCTTTGGCTTTATGATAAGTAGCGGTTAGCTCCAGTCCGGAATTCTTCAGCGTTCCGCCGTTAACTACCGGAAAAGCATCCACAGAACCTACTGAAGCGGGTATGCCAATAGGCACCAAAGCATCTGTGGTTTTGCTGTCATAGTACTCCATAGAGAGGTCTATGCTGCCGTTAAATGCGGTAGCGTCAAACCCAATATTGGTAGTGGCCCTGGTTTCCCATTTAATGGTCTCTGAAATTACATTGGTCTGCAGGCCGCCGATGACATGTGTTTCGCCGAAATAATATGGTATAGTAGGATTTATAAGTGGATAATAGCGATAGTCGCCTATGTTCTGATTCCCGAGCTGCCCCCAGCTCCCTCTTAGCTTAAGGTCGGAGATCACTGATTTGGCACCGGCGAAGAATTTTTCGTTACTGATTCTCCATCCCAGCGCTACCGAAGGGAAATATCCGAACCTGTTTTCGGGTGCAAAACGCGAAGAGCCGTCTCTCCTGATCGTGGCCGTGAGCAGGTATCTTTCGTCGTAATTATAGTTTACCCGGCCAAGGTAAGAAGACAGCGTGCTTACAAATTCCCTGCCCGAAGATGTGCTTGTTGCACCGTTGCTTAATACAGGGAGATAGGGTTTTGTATATCCCTCGGCATGCCCGAAACGCTCTGCAAAGGTATTTCGCTGATACATCTGTCCGGCAAGTACGGCCAGCGAATGTTTCGAAAAGGTCTTTTCGTAGTTCAGGGTGTTTTCTACCAGACCGCTTCCGTACGTCCTGGAATTATCGTCAAGACGTGCGGTAGCATTCGGAAAAAAGTATCCCAGGTTAAAAGTTGGGATGAATGTATTATCGCGTGCAAGTGTCCTGTCGTAGGCCAGGTTAAGTTTATATTTGAGATTATGCCCGTTTTTGCTGATCAGCTTTACCTCGCCGTACACGTTACCGAAAGTACGGTCTACATCCGTATAACTGGACAAAAGGCTGTTATAACCGATTCCGTTCAGAGAAATTACATCTTCGCGATCTGAGAGGGTTCCTCCGAATCCGCCTTCGTTTGCCGGATCGTAAATGGCCATGGTAGGGATGGCAAATACAAGATCGTTAACCAGGGGCGGACGGGCGCCATTCAGCACACCGTCGCCTGTTTGAAGCCTGTTCTCATTAGAATGTGCATAAAACAAAGATTGCCCGATCTTGAATATGCCCTTTTCTGCGGAAGTGTTTACACGGCCGGTATAACGTTTATAATCCGGCCCATTGCCTACAAAAGTACCCTGGTTATTGAAGTAATCTAAAGAAACATTATATGTGGTATTTTTTCCGCCTCCCGAGAAGTTAAGATTATGGTTCTGACGGTCGCCGGTTTTAAGACCTTCTTTCTGCCAGTCTGTATCTATATCATCTATGAACCTGGACGAGGTAGGATCGTTAGCCGGAGCCGGCAGCTGCCCGGCATTGAGCCGGGCTTCGTTATTAAGAGTCTGGTAATTTGCCCTGTTTGTAACGGGGGTGATCTGCCATACGTCGTCTACGCCATAATAGGCATTGTACTCTACTTTCAGCGGCGTATCTTTTTGTCCTTGTTTGGTGGTAATGATGATGACTCCGTTCGCTGCTCTTGACCCGTATACAGCACCGGCAGAGGCATCTTTCAAAACCTGCACAGACTGCACGTCGTTAGGATTAAAATCGCGGGGAACACCATCGATCGGCACACCGTCAATAACATACAGCGGGTCTGAATTTCCGAATGTCCCTATACCGCGTATTCTCACCTGGGGAAATGCACCCGGCTGCCCATCGCTGTTTACGACTACGCCGGAGGCTCTGCCCTGTAATAACTGGCCCACATCGTTGGTTGAAAACTTTTTCATCTCACCCACATCGACGATAGCTACCGAACCGGTAATATCAGACTTTCGCTGCGAGCCGTACCCTACTACGACAACCTCGTCCAGCGTCCTGGTATCATCCTGCAGTTTAACATTTATAGTAGTCTGGCTTCTCACCGGGATCTCCCGGGTGATGTATCCGATATATGAAAACTGCAGCGTACCTCCTCCGTCGGGTAAACTGATCTGGTAATTTCCACTGACGTCGGTCGATACACCTAGTGTGCCCCCTTTCAGCTTTACACTTACACCGGGAAGCGCCTGCCCCAAACTGTCGGTAACAGTTCCTCTCACCACAATATCTGCAACGACGGAACTTCTGACTATGACATAACTATTATCCTTTACTTTCTCATAACCAAGCTCCAGCGGGCTAAGCAGACGCTGAAGGATCTGTTCGAGCGGCTCGTCGGAAGAAAATGTCGCGACGGGGCTCAGTTTGTCTTTAAGTAATTTGCTATTGTAATTAAATCGTACATTAAACTGCTCTTCCAGCGACTTTAATATCGAAGAAAGTTCTGGTCTTTGTTCTGCCGGGCGATCAGCGGGGCTGCTTTTCCGGCCAAGATAGGCGTAAGATTGCGAGTAGGTAAATGACGGACTGATGCACATTACGCCGGCAAGCCATATGGCTAAAATTCCTGGTATAGAATTTCTCATATTCCTTTATAATTGATTTGGTTAGTAAACAGGTTTGTTGGTATGGTTAAATCTGATTGTTATGAGCTTATCGTTATCTTTCCCTCCTTTTTTACGATTGAAATGTTGAATGTTTTCTGCAGAATTGACAGCAGCAGATCTATATTGCCCCTGTCGACTGTGCCGGTAAAGGTTAATGCAGTGAGTTCCTGGTCAAGGAATTTAACCTTATAACCATAATTATCTTCGAGCATAATACCGATCTCGGCTAATGTTGTATTTTCGAAAACCAGTTTTTTTTCTGTCCAGGAGCTATAGACTACAGGGGTAACTTTTTTCTTCTTAAGCGCAGATGTGCGGCTCGAAAAGTCGACGAGATCTCCCGGTTTCATTTCTACTTCCTTTTTATTACCGGCCAGCGAGAGCCTTACTTTCCCGCTGTTCAGAATTACACGGGTACTGCCCCTGCGGTTCCTCACATCGAACTTTGTTCCCAGTACCTGCACGTCAAGTTCGCTGGTATGTACAATAAACTGCTGGTTGTTTTTTTTATGGACTACGGAGAAAAAGCCTTCGCCATTCAGCCATACTTCGCGCGGTGCGGTAGCAGACCACCGGGAGGCATATGAAACTGTGGAGTTGGCATTGAGGATCAGCACAGAGCCGTCTGGCAATGTAATTGTTTTGTTCTGGCCATAACTTGTTTCATGTCCGGTTTTATTAAATATAAAAAGGGAGCTTATACTTATCAGCAGGAAGCCAGCGAATGCCGCTGCCATCTTTCTGTGAGATAGTATAAATTTCACTATAGCCGGGCGATGTTTCTTACCTTGTTGCTGCTGATCAAACAGAGTGTTGCTTTCTCTGATGCGGTTCAGCAGATCTGTAAGTTCCTGCCCGCCGGGCGCATCGTTATCCTGCGCCAGCCCGATAATGATTTCCCGCGCTTCTTCATATAGCTGCCTGTTCTCAAAACTTTCGTTTGCCCACGCGTTCCAGAAATTACGGTCTTCGTTAGCAGGATCTTTAACCCATTTTACAAACTGCGGGTTAAGAAGCAGGTCCTCTAACGTATACTTTTCAGAATGCATAGTCCGGTTGTTTAATTGATTTATATGTATTAGCCGGAACCAGTGGTTTTTTACCAGGAAAAAAATGCTTTTTTTTTTGGGGGGGGGAGGATTTGGCATTACAAATGCCTTTCTCGGTCATCCTCGTTGCAAACGAGGACGATATGGCGCTTTAGGCCTATTTACATGATATTCTACAGGCCGGCGCTCTGCAGCTATCATTGCATGTTTACAAAAGTATCAACGACGATATCGCCTGCATCGTCCGCCTTTGCCACTTACTGTGTAGCCACCTGCATCGTCCGCGTTACAACGCTCCTTGTCTCACTGAATCCTACATCGTCCGCCTACATCGTCCGCGTTTACAACCTACATCGTCCGCGTTTGCAACGCGGATGTGTGAGAACAGCGTTTGCAACGCTTCTTGTCCTCTAAATCATCTCCAACTCCACAATCCCCTTATATCCTGCATAATCCCTTGCACTACTCATTAAATAATTTTCCGCACTTTCTACAATTCCCGCCCTGACAGGATTATCATGTATATACGCTATCTTATCCCAAATATCGATGCAGGAAAGATCAATAGCGTGGTTATCGTCTTTCCATATTTTATAATTATCAGCCCTTCCCGTTTTTCTGGCTTCGAATTGAAATTTATCAAGAAGCCATTCTCGTCTACTTTCGGAAATATTGCCGATCTCTGCTATCAATGCTTTTGACGTAAATTTCTTAAAGTCCCTTAACAAATCAGACATTCTATGTGGAGCTTCACACCTTCCTGCGAAATGTAAATGATTAGTCATCAAAACCCACCCGTTAAGGACTAATCCCTTATTTTTCACGCAGAAATTCAGAGAATCCACAATAATCTGTTTATAAACCGGACGGGTAAACAGGTCTATCCACTTTATTACAGTACAGGTTACAAAATACGTTTGATGTTGGTCTTTGATAAGATAACGGTCGCCGGGCATGGGTTTAGATTTTAAATAAACTTAAGTAATTCTTATTTAAAACTAAAGAGCCCAAATACACATGTAAGCATATTTTTAGACAAAACAGCATATTTGAAAGAGTGGTTAAGGCATTACAAATGCCTCTCTCGATCATCCTCGTTGCAAACGAGGACGATACATGGCGGTTAAGGCATAACCAGTAAATCTACATCGTGCTCGTTTGCAACGAGGATGTGCGAACAGCGTTTTTAACGCCCCCCCTGCACCACGTATCCAACCCCGTTAAGCGCACATCGCCGCCAGCACAACCGCCATCAGCATCACAATCATCTCACTTTTAAGCGCTTGAATCGCGTTAAAAGTAGTATTATAAATAGTTCTTACTGAGACCGAAAGGATAGCCGACACTTCCGCAGCACTCATATCTCCGTAAAACAATAAAAAGATGATCTCTTTTTGCTGGTTACTGAGTTTTTTAATAGCAGCGATCAGTTGTTTCCGCTGCTCCGCTTTCACCTGGCTGTATATAATTGAAAGTTCATGAGATATAACTTCACCATAATCTATATCGCGCACACCGTCTGCGTTTACAAACTTCGATTCTTTATCAAGCGTTTTTATAAGCCTATTTCTCATTGACTTGATCAGGTAGTTTTTTACAGAAGCAGGATCGCCCAGATTCGCTTTATTCTTCCAGAGCTCCGTAAAAAGATCATGCAGGCAATCCTTTACCACTTCCCTGTCGCTGACGATTTTACAGCCATACCGGAATAACAGCGGGGAGTATATGGTATATAATTGTTCATATGCATCCTTATTCCCGCACTTGAACATTCGCCACATAACCGTCTCATCGCTGATCCCTGTTATAATATTTTTATCTGAACGCATTACAATTGCTTAGTATAATAAAAATAGAAACATGAGCCTCCGGTAGTACAAATAAGGCTGCCCGATCTTAATAGCTGTCACCCTGTTTTGGTAAACGGGGCGGTTTATAATATTAGTTATTCAAGTATAACGATATTATCACAATTGTCAAAATAACAATTATCTTTAACCGCCAATTTGATCTACCGGTGCTCAGGAAAGAAATACATTGATATACATATCTTTAGCCATATAATTCATTGTTTAATATCTTTATCTTGCAAAAACCTTTAAAAAATAATTATAACCTAAGATTTATTTAATATATCTATAATTGCATAACAACACAATGACCAGGTATTCCAAGCAAACCCGCATGCTTGTTGCGGTTGACTGTATTATTTTCGGATTCGATGGCGAGCACCTGAAGCTGCTGCTCATTAAACGCGGATTTGAACCTGAAAAAAATAAATGGAGCCTTATGGGAGGGTTCATCGAAGCTCATGAAAGTCCGGAAGATGCAGCCAGCCGGATATTGAAACAGCTCACCGGTCTTGAAGGGGTTTATATGGAGCATATGCATGTGTTTGGAGCCCGGGAACGTGACCCCATCGAACGGACCTTAAGCATTGCCTATTTCGCATTTATTGATATCCACAAATACGAAACCCAGCTTAGTGAAGACTACCACGCTGAATGGTTTTCACTAAAAACGGCCCCTAAGCTGATTTTTGACCATAATGCCATGGTAGAAATGGCAAAGGAAAAACTCAGGTATAAAGCAGCTTTACACCCTATTCTTTTTGAATTGCTGCCAGATAAATTCACCATACCGCAGATCCAGATATTATACGAGAATGTATACGATACTATTCTAGATAAAAGAAATTTCAGCAGAAAACTCCTTTCAACAGGCCTGCTGATCCGCCAGGACGATAAGGATAAAGGAAGTTCAAAAAAAGGAGCTTATTACTATAAGCTTGACCCGGCTATTTATAAAGACAAGTTTGAGTCTTTCCTGAACTTTATTCCAAATCCTCAGGCTCTTATTTCATAAATTGCAATTTCTTAATGTTCTTTACATTTTTTACTTTTGAAAAAATAAGTGTTAATTAGACACGAATACCAGTTATGACCCAGGATAGCTTTGTTATAGGAGTAGATTACGGAACAGATTCTGTACGCTCAGTATTAGTAAATGCCCTTACAGGACAGGAAGTTTCGGCATCTGTATTTTATTATCCGAGGTGGAAAGCCGGCGCTTTCTGCAATGCTGCGGATAACCAGTTCAGACAACACCCTCTCGACTATGTTGAGGGTCTGGAAAAAACAATCAAGGACTGCCTTTTACAGGCCGGCCCGGGTATAGCTTCAGCAGTGAAGGCTATCTCGATCGATACCACGGGATCTACTCCGGTGGCTGTTGATGCAAGTGGTACCCCCCTTGCCCTTTTGCCTGGTTTTGAAAATAACCCGAATGCAATGTTCGTGTTGTGGAAAGACCATACAGGTGTTAAAGAGGCGGCCGAGATCAATGAACATGCTACCAGGTTTGACGTCAATTATCTGCAGTTCGTAGGCGGAATTTATTCGTCTGAATGGTTCTGGTCTAAACTGCTGCATGTTTTAAGAGAAGACGAACAGGTAAGAAATGCCATAGCCTCATGGGTAGAGCATTGCGACTGGATTCCATTCCTGCTTACAGGAGGCACACAGGTTGCAGACATCAAACGGGGTGTTTGTTCAGCAGGTCACAAATCATTATGGGCAGAAGAATTCGGCGGATTCCCGCCCGATGAATTTTTCGCTTCACTGGATCCGGTTTTAAAAGGCTTCACTTCAAAATTACCAGATCGTACTTATACTGCATCGGATGCTGCCGGCACCCTGAGTGCCGAATGGGCAGAGAAACTTGGCCTTTCGACCGATGTAGTAATAGGAATAGGGGCTTTCGACGCGCATATGGGTGCTGTTGGAGGCCAGATCGAGCCTTACTACCTTAGCAAGGTTATGGGAACATCTACCTGCGATATGCTTGTAGCTCCGGCTTCGGAAGTGCAGGACACCTTGGTAAGAGGTATCTGCGGACAGGTTCCCGGGTCAATCATCCCCGGAATGATCGGTATGGAAGCCGGGCAATCAGCTTTCGGCGATGCCTATGCATGGTTCAAAAATATACTTGCCTGGCCGCTTAAAAATCTTCTTTCACAATCGGCAGTTATAGACCAGGCAACTGCCGAGAGCCTGATCAGAGAGATCGAAGCCAAAATTATCCCCGAGCTCAGCAAACTTGCAGATCAGCTTCCCCTGGAGGATGACGCAGAATTTGCTATTGAATGGCTCAACGGACGCCGCACTCCTGATGCCAGCCAGATGCTTAAGGGTGCATTCCTTGGTCTTGACCTTGGCAGCGATGCTGTGAAAATGTTCCGGGCATTGGTAGAAGCAACCTGTTTTGGTGCTAAAAAGATCGTTGACCGCTTCATCGAGCAGGGTATCCCTGTTAAAGGCCTGATCGGTATGGGAGGCGTAGCTAAGAAGTCACCTTTCATTATGCAGATGATGGCCGATGTGATGAATATGCCTATCAAAATACACCGCTCAGAGCAAACCTGCGCTATCGGTGCTGCTATGTTTGCCGCTACTGCAGCTGGTATCTATCCTAAAGTCGAAGATGCCATGAATGCTATGGGACAGGGTTTTGATGCCGAATACCATCCGGATGCAGCGCGTGTCGCGGTATTTGCCAGACGCTACGAAAAGTATACAGAAGCAGGCAAATTCATTGAATCTTTTACAGCTTAAATTATTAAAAATGAGTAACTATCAGGATATACGGGAATCTGCTTACGAGGCGAACATGCAACTGCCAAAACTTGGCCTGGTGCTGTTTACTTTCGGAAATGTCAGCGCAGCAGACCGCTCAAAAGGAGTCTTTGCTATTAAACCCAGCGGCGTACCTTACGAGGATCTGAGTCCCGAAAAAATGGTGATCGTTGATTTCGACGGAAAAACTGTAGAGGGCAGCCTTCGCCCCTCTTCAGATACGCTCACCCATGCTGTATTATATAAACACTGGGAAACCATTGGCGGAATTGTTCATACACATTCCACTTATGGCACAGCCTGGGCACAGAGCCAGCGTGATATTCCCATTTTCGGTACTACACATGCAGACCATCTTACTGTAGACATTCCCTGTGCTCCGCCGATGAACGACCAGATGATACAGGGCGACTATGAATATCAGACCGGATTCCAGATCATGGACTGTTTCAAAGAAAAAGGTCTCGACTACAAGGAAGTTGAAATGATACTAGTAGGCAATCATGCTCCTTTTACATGGGGTAAGACTGCAGACAAAGCTGTTTATAACAGTGCAGTGCTTGAAACAGTTGCTAAAATGGCCCTGTTAACCGAACAGATCAACCCGGGAGCCCCGAAACTTAAAGATTCATTGATCAAAAAACATTTTGAAAGGAAACACGGTCCGAATTCGTATTACGGACAATAAAAACTAACCATTTAAACCTATAGCAATGAAGGCTTCCCGTTTGTTTCTCCAACTCTCGCTTCTGGGCATTTATTTTACATTGAATGCCCAGCAAAAAACAGATAGTAAAGATTTTCATACATGGGCGCCGGTACCGCCAATGGGTTGGAACAGCTGGGACTGTTATGGTCCCACTGTAACAGAAGAGGAGGTTAAGGCCAATACGGATTATATGGCCGCTAAGCTTAAAAACCTGGGCTGGGAATATGTTGTAGTGGATATCCGCTGGTATGTAGCTAATGACAAAGCTCATGGTTACAATCAGACAGATCCTCAATACAGCATTGATGAATATGGCCGCTTTACTCCCGCAGTTAACCGCTTTCCTTCCGCTGCCGGAGGCAAGGGTTTTAAACCTCTTGCCGACTACATCCACAGTAAGGGATTGAAATTCGGCATACATATTATGAGGGGAATTCCTGTAATTGCAGTGAAACAAAAGCTGCCGGTAAAGGGCACTGATGTTACTGCGGCCGATATTTTCAGCGACAAAGACCAGTGCAGATGGCTCAGAGACATGTATACCATAGTTCCCGGAAAAACAGGCTCACAGGAATATTATAATTCGCTGTTTGAATTGTATGCATCCTGGGGGCTTGACTTTGTAAAAGTCGACGACCTTTCGTCTCCGATCTATTTCAGCGAAGAGGTAGAGATGATCAGGAAAGCGATTGATCGTACCGGACGCAAGATCCTGTTAAGCACATCTCCGGGCGAAACACCTCTGGACAAAGCCACACATGTGCAGGACCATGCCAATATGTGGAGAACAGTCGGCGATTTCTGGGATAGCTGGCTGCAGCTGAAAGAACATTTTGACGTCTTTAGCAGGTGGAATGCTTACCGCAAACCAGGAGCCTATCCAGACGGCGACATGCTGCCATTGGGTCGCCTGGCTATCAGGGCTGAAAGAGGCAACGACCGCATGACTGCCTTTACCAAAAATGAGCAGGTTACCCTGATGACCTTATGGTCTATTTTCAAATCGCCGCTTATGTTTGGCGGAGATTTTCCAAGTAATGACGACTGGACCCTCTCTCTCATCAGCAATAAAGCCGTACTTGATGTGCTTAAATATAGCACCAACAACAAAGAGCTGTACCATACAAAGGAAAAAGCGGCATGGACTGCCGATGATCCTGCAACTGGAGACAAGTACCTTGCTTTGTTTAATATAGCCGACCAGGAAGATATGGTAGAAAGCAGGGCTGTTTATTCAAGTAAAACCATTAATCGTAATACGACAGGTAATGCAGCAGCCATTGATGCTGATATCAGCGGCACTGAAAAATTATATCTGGCAGTAAGTGACGCAGGAGACGGAATTGACTGGGACCATGCTGACTGGATAAATCCGATGCTATATAAGGGTAAAGATTCTTTAGCGCTTACCTCTCTTAAATGGACAAAAGCAAGATCCGGATGGGGAAATGCCAGAGCTAATCAAAGCGTATCAGGAAGCCCTCTCATTGTCAACGAAAAACAATACACCACCGGAATAGGAACCCATTCCAACTCAGTTATCGAGTATACCATTCCGGCAGGTTATACCCGCCTTAAGGTACTCGCCGGACTGGATAAAGCCGGAGTTGACCAGAATAGCGGCGCATCCGTAAAATTCATGGTGTTCACCAAAGACCCGGCAGGGGCAATGCCTCCCGAATCCGCAAAAATCGCCGTATCCTTTAAAGAACTTGGAATAAGCGGATCCTACCGGGTAAAAGACCTCTGGACTGGTAAAGACCTGGGCTCATTTACCGGCGAATTCGGATCACTGCTTGGCCGCCATGGCGCTGGTATGTACCGGCTGTCAAAAGTAAAATAAGAACGTAATTCATAATTCATAATTCATAATTCATAATTCATAATTCATAATTCATAATTCATAATTCATAATTCATAAATAAAAATGATAGATCTTAAAAAATTTGAAGTTTGGTTTGTTACAGGCAGCCAGCACTTATATGGAGAAGAGACCTTACAGCAGGTTGCTGCTCACTCACAGGAGATTGCCAATTCGCTGAACGGCGCTTCAGGCATGCCTGTAAGAGTAGTGTTCAAACCTACCGTTAAAACGACAGAAGAGATTTATGCTATTTGCCAGGAAGCGAATGTTGCACCAAACTGTATCGGTTTAATTACCTGGATGCACACCTTCTCTCCGGCTAAAATGTGGATCACGGGTTTAAAAACACTTCAGAAGCCTGTTGCCCATTTACATACACAATACAACCGCGACATTCCATGGGATACTATGGACATGGACTTCATGAACCTGAACCAGAGTGCTCATGGCGACAGGGAATTTGGTTTCATTATGTCGAGAATGCGCATTAACCGCAAAGTAGTCGTAGGTCACTGGCAGGATCCTGAAGCTGTTGCCCAGCTGGCCGCATGGAGCCGTGCTGCAGCAGGCTGGTATGACTGGCAGGGGGCGCGTTTCGCACGCTTTGGTGACAACATGCGTTACGTAGCCGTAACAGACGGCGACAAAGTAGAAGCAGAACTGAAGTTCGGTTTTTCGGTAAATACTTATGGTATCGGAGATCTTGTTGCTATCATCAACCAGATCAGCGATGCTGAAATTGACAAACTTACTGCAGAATACGAAGAGCGTTACGCTGTAGTGGAATCTTTGCGTAAAGGCGGAGCTCAGTATGCGTCACTTAAGGAAGCGGCGAAAATAGAGATCGGACTTCGTACCTTCCTCGAAGATGGCAACTTCAAAGGTTTCTCTGATACTTTTGAAGACCTTCACGGAATGATTCAGTTACCGGGTATTGCAGCGCAGCGTTTAATGAACGCAGGATATGGCTTTGCCGGTGAAGGAGACTGGAAAACAGCGGCTCTGGTACGTACAATGAAAGTTATGGGCAGCGGTCTTCCGGGCGGAAACGCTTTCATGGAAGACTATACCTATCACTTCGACCCGTCTAACCCAATGGTTCTTGGCTCACACATGCTTGAGGTCGATGAGTCTATTGCCGATGGAAAACCATCCTGCGAGATACATCCTCTGGGCATAGGCGGCAAGGCAGATCCTGTACGCCTGGTATTTAATGTAGCAGGCGGACCTGCGATCAATGCATCGATCATAGACATGGGCAACCGTTTCAGAATGCTGGTAAATGAAGTGGAGGCCGTAGCTCCTGAGCGCGATCTTCCTAAATTACCAGTGGCCCGCGTTTTATGGAAACCATATCCGGATATGAAAACAGGATGTGCTGCATGGATACTTGCCGGCGGCGCCCACCATACAGGTTACAGTCAGAACCTTACAGCAGAACATATGAACGATTTTGCTGAAATGGCAGGTATTGAATTTGTTAAAATAGGTAAAAATACGGATCTGTATCAGTTCAAAAATGAGCTTCGCTGGAGCGAAGTATATTACCAGCTTAACAAGTCTTAAGCTCAGGTAAGAACTATAAATCAGGCCCGGACATTTTTGTATGTCCGGGCTTTTTATTTAATAATACCCGGCCTGGACGCGTTTATCTTCTTAATTCTGTGACTTACGCGGTGGCGCACCTTAAGCCATTTTATACGGAAATAATCAAAAAATATAGTCACGCCCAGAAATACTACCGGAATATAAAAAGCTGCATATCCCAACCTGAAATAACTGAAACCACCAAAAATCCCCCCTCCCAGAAAAAATGAAATGATAACCAGCCTCAGGATTATTCTCTTTCGTATGGCAGGATGAGTCCTGGAATTTGACAAAAGAGCTGCTGAAAGATCGATACCGAGATCTGTAAACATACCGGTAAGGTGCGTGGTCCTGACTACTGATCCGGAAACCATAGACACCAGCGCATTTTGTAAGCCCATAGCAAAAAGGAGGCTGCCCGCAAACACTTCAGTGGAGGCTACCGAACCGTCAAATATATAGCCAAACCCTGCAACTGCTGTTAATATTAACATCTCTATGATAAGAGGCAAGGTATAGGCATGAGGCTTCTCCCTGCCCGTTCTGGCTATGTAAAAGCTGGAGAGAAAGGCGCCTGTCAGAAATACGAATAACCACAGACTTACCATTCTTGCATATCTGAAATCACCTTCGATTAATTTCACAGCAAGCAAAGCCGCATGTCCGGTCACATTAGTCGTTAATACCATAAACGAAAGAAATCCTGCGGCATTCACAAATCCCGCAGTAAGACACAGAAGTGCAGCCAGCCGTACATTATGTAAAAAGCTTCTTTTTTGACCTAAATGACGAAACATATTAATCTGAGATCAGGCTTATGCCGGCATGTCGCCACAAACCCATGGTAATACAGGTGAGAATAGGCAAATATACTGATTTTCGGATGTATTATCGTGTTTATAACCCGACTAAAACACGATGGTTTCGCTTAAATTTATACGTTCCTGCCTGCCCCTTCAGCCCGGGCTGCTGTTCTTTTTGTCTGTCCTTAAAAACAAAATATCTTCTTATTCGCTTATCGTATATCCTGCACATATGGAAAAAAATAAAGACATTACTCCTGTACTATTTTGCGTCCCCGACATAACAGGTTTTACAAAATTTATTTCTACCGCAGACATTTCATTTAGTAAAGATTTCATCCCAAGCCTGCTCCGAAAACTGATCAATGCAAATAATCTGAAAATGAATGTAGGAGAAATTGAAGGTGATGCAATTTTTTTCTATCGCACAGGAAGACTGCCATCTATGTCAAGGGTGGCCCACCAATGTAAAACACTTTTTAAAGCTTTTTATGACTCAATAAGATCTCTGGAAAAAGACGATCCTGAAAACTATAGTAAACACCTTTCAGAAGGGCAGCTGGGCCTGAAGATTATCATTCATTATGGTATAATATCTACAGTTAATATAAAGGGCAGGACAAAACTTATAGGCGAAGATGTTATTATAGTTCACAAACTACTGAAAAACAGCACAAAGGAAAAGGAGTATATATTACTGACAAACAGTTATCTCAATAAAACAAAAAAGCCAATGTTAGCAAAAAGCTTTAACTGGGCTCCTTTGAAAACCGGAGAAGACCAATACGATCACATCGGTAAAATAGGATATTCTTATATTTCATGTCATGAAAAATGCTTCGAAGCGGCAGACTAACTGTCGTATGAAAACATCATAATTACCACAAAGCCCAGGGCGCAAAGAATAAGCCCGCCCATAAATATATTATAAGACCAGCTCAGCAACCTGTACTTTTTAATAAGCACAGCTCCGAGATGATAAATATCGACCGACATACTATCATAAAGTTCTTCCTTTTCCTCTTTAAGCTCCTTAATCCGGTTTACAAATTCATTAAGCTGTAACTGTACAAAGTTTCCGAAGAAAAGAATACTGCTTTCCTTCTTTGAGAGTTCATATTTTTCTTTAGATGTAACATTAGGCCTGGAAGATAAAATAGCAAATACAACCGCAAGCAGGCTGGTAAGAAGCAAAACCGTCATAGGTATAACAAACCGGAGGCTTTCGAACTCGTTCTGCCCGGAAAATGTATACCCGGACCCAAACAATGTAATAACCAATGATATGATGATTGTATTTATACTGATCATTATATTGGCTTTATTGTCGGCAATTGAGCTGAGGTTGATATGGTATTCGTATACCGACCGGTATAATGTTTCAATTCCTCTGCCATCTTTTACTTTTGAACTGCCGCCCTCTCCTTTACCCAGTTTAAAAGCTAATTTTTCCTGCTCTGCTGCCGCCTCTCCTACTTTCTGCCTCTGCGTTCTGATATTTTCTTCGCGTTGACCTCCGTATTCACGAATTGCCACGTCTGTGATGAAGTAAGAACAGATCAGAAAATCAAGTTGCGCCTGAGCCCATTCAAGATCTGTATATCTCCGGTCGAGCAGCCTCTCCCATTCAATTCTCAGCAAATCTCCACGTTCAGAGAACTTCTTTTTGCCAATGCTTATATAATCGGCATCATGCAAAATCTCCTGTAAAAGACCGGTGGGCCGCACAGAACCTTTCGTAGATAAAATCAGAGCTTCAATCTTGTTCAGATCGTCGTGGGGATACTGATCTCCAAGGTATTCGCGCAGAATTTCCACCCCAGCTTCTTCATGCCCTTTGTAAGTCCTGGTATAACCGGTGTCATGAAACAACGCCGCCAGCATAAGCAGCTCCGTATCTCTGCTGCTTAGATTATAAGGCTCTGCCAGTTCCCTGCAGGCTTTCAAAGTTTGCCAGGTATGTTTATAACTATGGTAAACATGCCCGCTCTGCAAATGATCCCTCAATAAATTAAATACATATTCTTCTGCACTTTTAACTATCGGGTTATTATTCTTCATAGAGCAATACTCTGTTTACTTTAAAACTATAATTTATTATTTGAGTTTAATATAAAATTCAACCGGCGGTTATCTAAAATTATACAACACAGCTATGAACAGAATAAGTGTTCTTTTGTTATGCCTTTTTTTATTCTCCTGCACCGGAAAAGGTGATAAAAAAAAAGATCACAAGGACAAAACACTGGAACCGGAAAATGGCCGTCTTTACACTGTCCCTGAAGAGCTGAAGGAGATCTCGGGAATTTCCTTTGTAAACGACAGCTTACTTGTAGCCATTCAGGACGAAGACGGCATCCTTTATTTTTATGATCTTAAACAGGAGAAAGTCGTAAGACAATATGAGTTCTGGAAAGGAAAAGATTACGAAGATCTTTGTGTGGTAGATAAAGACCTGTACATTTTAAATAGCGCAGGAACAATATATGAACTGAAAAACTTCATGCAGGGACCATCAAAACCGGCTGTATATAAAACGGGGCTTACCAAAGAAAACAATATTGAAGGTCTTGCTTTTGACCGAAAAAACAATCGCCTGTTACTGGCGGTAAAAGATATCGGGCTGGACGGTAAAAAATAACATAAGCCAATCTACGCGTTTGACCTTAAATCGAAACAACTGCTTAAACAGGAGGTTTACTCCATAAGGTTAACCGATGTAGAAAGTTACTTTAAAGGAGATAAACTGGAAGAATACTCTAAGA
>Ga0265780_10003850_pt1 | contig 19574 bp, 12 predicted proteins | sample P1T30metagenome_FD_192432 | JGI IMG/M metagenome (GOLD analysis project Ga0265780, IMG submission 192432) | Plant litter microbial communities from East Loma Ridge, Irvine, California - P1 T30 | ecosystem: Environmental > Terrestrial > Plant litter > Unclassified | place: USA: California...
TGTCTGCAGTAATCGGCTCGCGACATGTCTCGAGCTTCTTCTTCTGCCTCTTGGTGTTCTTCTCGACAGGTCGAGGGCTGTCTTCGCCTACCAAGGTTTCGTCATCCGACCAATCCTCCACAGTGGCAGTGCGCTTGATGCCACGCGTTGAGTCGGTGATGGGCTCGGAGTGAATCTCCAGCTTATGCTTCTGCTTCTTGTTGGCCGTGTCGGCAACCGCAGTAACTGCTGGAGGCTCTGAGACCATCTTAGTGGATGCGGCCTTGCGCTTGTCGTGTGTAGTGAGCTGGCCAATGTCGGCTTCGACTTGGCGCGCGCGAGCCTTCTGCTGGATGTCTTCACGGTGCTCTTCATAGATCTCTGCGAAGTTTTTCGGCTCTTCGACTGCAGCTGGCACGATCTGGCATGCACGCCCATACCGTGGCTCGGCGATGCTCATCAAGGTCTGTGCGATGTTGCCTTTGACGGTGGGCAGGTGCTTCGAAACATACTCCACGGCGAGTGAGATGCCAAGAGATATGTTCAGCGACATGTGGAATTTCACGCTCGCCTTCTCCGCTGGAGTGATCTTGGTCTCGATGATATTGGCCATAGTGTCGCGGCACTGTGGGCAGTTGAAGGGCTCTGCTGCATGTAAACCAGTCTTGCAGTTCGCTCCGCAAGCGGTATCGCCCTTGTTGGAAACGATTTCATGGCCACAAATGAGCCAGTGGCCACCTCCAGTTCCGCAAGCACAGTAGTCCTCGACTGTGGATGCAAAAATGCGAGCGCCGGCGACGGTACCCATGTACCCCTTGGGCTTCGTGTCTCCAGGGCCGTCAAACTTCTCGATGACGATATGGGCGCCGAAGTCTGGGACAGTGTGTTTGGCGGCACGCTTCTGGATGCGGCCTCCCTGGCGCTTTGTGCTCAGCTTGGGTCGACCGGCACTGGTGGTATGGGCGGAGCTCAGGGGATCGTCTGCACTGCTGGTATGCTGCGTGCCAGGCTCTGACATGTCTGGAGGCAACTTGGGCAGCTTAGGATAGAGGCCGCTTGCGCCATCGGGCTCGTCGAGGGGGGCGGATGCTCCAGCGACGGGTGTGGTGGCTCCATTGGAGGATGGTGCGTCAGCCGGAGAGTGGCCATCCGCAGCAGATGCAGCGGCGAGAGTGGGTGTGCCCCAGACTAGATATCGGCATATGAAATTAGTGTATGTCTCACACGCGCTCGTACACATGATCTACGTACAGTAACGCTTGATGTAGCGAATAGTGTTCATCTTCGCTGTGTGGGCGATGGATGAAGTGGGCGGTAGAATGGAAGAGCTTGAGGTGCTCGAAAGGATGATGGTTGAGAAGTAGGTTGTAATCTCGTGGGTTGATGAAGTGAGCTGTGGTAGAACACTGTTGGGTTGTGGATGAGATGTGGTGGAGGAGTGTTGGTCGCAGGCTGGCTGTATTTATGGAAGCAGGCGAGCTAAGCTGAGCAGGCAGAGGCTGGCGTGAGCGGAGGCGCGGCGGACGACAGGGGAAAGGCAGAGGCGTCGACCCAAGAAGAGCGACGATAGGCGGAGGGCTCCTTGGTGGGCCGGCCCTTGCTGGCTAGCGCGACGTGTGACAGTGAAAGGCCAGAATCCACGTGCCGGTAGTCTGCATGACATCAGAAGGCGGGCATTGGCCCAAGTTCGGTGGTGTTCAGCAACCTTTTTTTATTAGGTCTGTTGTATATACGATCCGGAATGTCCAGCCAGATTTCAAGCATGGCAGCGGTCCCATAGTCCTCCTTGTTTTGCAAAACTTTGGCTCTCCACAAACTTGCTCAACTTGCACCGACCATGTTTGTCACCCCCACAGAACTTCAAAGGCTGCACGCGGTCATTCACGATGACACGAACCATTTCCTCTTTTCTGTGCTTGCATTGAAGCTTCTCAACGTACATCCGTGATGCGAAAGGTACTGTCCATGCCGCAGAGTATCCGTGAGTGTCCTTGGTCGATTGTATGGTGGTGTTTGAAAGAGGCTTCGTTTCATTATACAGACCAAGGGCTGCAAGCACTCCGCTGATGTCGTTGTCATGGCTAAAGTCCGCGTAGACTTTGCGACCCAGGGGGAAAGAGCGCGAATCCGAATCGAGGGTGGTATTAGTGTTGGTATGGTCTTCCACGGGATTTCCGGTCAGACGCGCAATGAGCTCGTTCACGTAGCCAACACCTTGGGTTGGAGCAAGTGGGTTGCCAACGCTGTACCCATAGTACTTGCCAAGGGTCTCGAAGTAGTCGTATGCATGCCACTCTTTCTCGGTGAAGAGATGACAGAAGTCAGAAACCTTCGCGTTAGGGTGCGCCAGCGTGTCAAATGGGCACATGTCCATCAGGTATATGATCGAGTTCATGCTGAGATTTGTGCCAAGCTGTGAATTGACGCGTTCCTGAATTGGAGGTACGAACTCAGCTGCCCATATCTGCTGCGCCCTGTCACCGAGGCCATGGTCTGGACCATCTTCGAAAGCGGGACAGTTGTCGTGAGACAGGGTATTGTTCCACTTCGGTCCCTCAGGTATGACAAGGTCGATTTCCTCCGGCGACTGCTTCGCAGAATGCGCGAAGCCCTGCAGCCATTTTTGCGCCGATTCGACTACGCGATGTTGCCCTCCTGACCGCACAAACGGGGTGTGCTTCTTCGCGAGCTTGCGATAGCGGCGGAAGAAGTGCGCGCCTGAGTTGACCATCTCTTGCCGTCCAGCTTTGGTTAATTCATCCGCTCCAAGACTATACTTATAGTCCTTCAGAAATCCAAACTCGCCAGGGAATGATGTGCTTGTATTCTGGATATCGGCGATCAACAAGGCATACGCCATTGACTTGCCCATGGTTGGATCGCGACCGCCGTGGCGGGAAAGGACGTTCGCGAAGGTGACTTTGCAGCCATGTGGCGGCGCAACGTCGATGTCTGAGGGGACGGAGTACCACAAGGAGTACTGTCCCCAGAAGTGTGTCGTCTTCGGACTGCAGCGGTAGCCCTCGTCGATGGTGTCGCAGGAGTTCTCGGCTGACGCAGAAAGCGAGCTGTACACTTAAATAAGCGCTTGTAGGCGATGTAAAGGCCTAAGAGAATATCTCACCTGACCAGTCCGTAGATTGCAGAGCAAGCAGCGACGCTGCACAAGACGAGACCCACGATGGTTTGTCGCGACCAGCGCGCCTGTCGCGTCCTGACAGATGGAAATGGTGGTTCCTTCTCGCTCAGCGGCAGAGGGGCATACTCTGGTGAGCGATTTCCGCAAATTCTGTTCCAAGCTTTGGCCATCATCACGATTCTCAGGTGGTGTTTTGCTGGAATATGGACGCCTTGCAGGCTGTAAAGAAAGCTTCAAGCCGCGACGTGACCTAAGTCTCCGCGCCGAGGTTTAATCGACTAACCGAAAACTCGGGGACTGGGAGTTTGAAAGACGAGCTTCAACGCATTCATAACAGACGCACCGTAAAGGCCTGCCATCTGAGACCAATTCACATCATCGTGTCTATCATGGTGTCGTTCCTACGAAGTACCGTGGTGCAAGGTACCATAGAGCAACCTCTTTTGGCAATGCCAAGCGTTCTGCAAAGCTTAAGCTGGCGACAAATGTCAGCCCATCAGACTGTCTATCAACCACCCCATCCCTATCGCGCAGTAACAAGTCTCTTGTCATTTCTGCACGCGCGTCTGACGCCGGTATCTATGTCGGACATTGTCCAAGTGCTGATCGTGGCGGATAAGGATTAGCATCGAAGCTGATTGGATGCTACCCCATCTTCCGCCCATTAGTTTGTCACGACCGTTATCGCGGCGTGGACAATGTGGAGTAGCGTCTGATTCAAGCTCAGCGAAGCTTTTGTCAAGCCATGTCGCTGCGTAAACATGCCCTTTGTGGACAGGCCGACGTCACGGTGGCTTGGACAACGGGATGGCCCCTCCAGGCCTCGCATACCCTGGGTTCGGGCTTATAAGGTCGCGTGCCACCGTCCTTCACACTTGATCTACGTGGTTCCTACTCCCTCTCTTGGTACTGACCGAAAGACAACTTGAGAATGGGGAACGACCGACATCTGGATGACGAAGCTCAGCTCCAGGCCCTCGGGCACAAAGGAGAGCTCAAGCGCAACTTCAGTCTACTGTCTATGCTTGGGCTTGCCTTTGCTATTCTGAACTCATGGACCGCGCTTTCTTCGTCGCTTGGACTCGCCTTACCTTCCGGAGGATCGACGAGCGTTATCTGGGGACTGCTGACTGCGGGCGTGTGCAATTTGGCGCTTGCCGCGTCACTGGCCGAATTCTTGTCAGCATATCCGACAGCTGGCGGACAGTAAGCTTTTCCAGTAAGTATCTAAGTCGAAATCTCACAAGTTCGCAGATACCACTGGGTTGCAGTCATCACACCAAAACGATGGGTGCCTCTAGCTTCCTGGATAACCGGCTGGATTAACGTTTCTGGTTGGATTGCTTTAACAACTTCTGGAGGACTGCTTGCATCACAGCTCATCTCCGGACTTATTTTGCTATTCCATCCTGACTTCACGCTGAAGCCATATCAGGTCTGGTTGATCTACGTTTTGTGGACGCTCATCGCATTCTTCGTCAATGCTTTCCTCAACGACATACTGGCACACGTTAATCGGGTTGCCTTCATCTGGTCCATTGGCGGCTTCGTGATCGTTTGTATAACAGTGCTAGCATGCGCGTCGCCAAACTACGCCTCCGCTGATTTCGTCTTTACTGAGTTCATCAACGAAACTGGCTGGCCAGACGGTGTCGCATGGCTCCTTGGTTTACTGCAAGGCGGTTTCGGAATTACCGGATACGACGCGGTGGCGCACATGATCGAGGAGATTCCAAACGCTTCAATACAGGGACCTAAGATCATGATCTACTGTGTTTGCATCGGAACTGTAACCGGATTCTTCTTCCTCATGATTCTCCTATTCGTGTCCGGCGGCGACGCTAAGGCAATCATTGAATCTACAGCAGGGCCACTCATCACGATCCTCAACAATGCTACTGGCAGTAAAGCAGGAGCGGTATGTCTACTCATGTTCCCGCTTGGCTGTATTCTCTTTGCGGAGATCGCTATTATGACCACCTCATCGCGCATGACGTACGCGTTCGCCAGAGACGGAGGCGTGCCCTGGTCTCCATTCTTCTCAAAGGTCCATCCGCGACTGGGTCAGCCACTGAACGCTCTTATGCTAGCCGCAGGCCTGACGATTCTTTTCGGCTTGATTCTGATCGGCTCCAGCAGCGCCTTCAACGCATTGATCTCCGCCTCAGTTGTTGCTCTTGGTGTATCATATGCGATTCCTATCGCGATCAACGTCTGCCGCGGCCGAAAAATGCTTCCTCCTAGAGCGTTTGCATTACCTAACTGGCTTGGGTGGACTGCAAATTTGGTCGGGCTTGCATACACGACTGTCACGACTGTGCTCTTCCTGTTTCCGCCGGAACTTCCTGTCACGACTACTAACATGAGTATGTATACACCGTGCCTCGTGATGACGCTCGCTCACTGCTACAGACTACTGCGTTGTCGCTTTCGGCATCATTCTCTTCATCAGCGTGATGCAGTGGTGTATCGACGGCCGGAAGAACTTCACAGGGCCTCGAAACGATATGGGTCTGGAAGTTCTGGAAGCGATGAAGAGCCTAGAACCTAACGACAACGAAGAGACGAGGCATGTCAAGTTGGCTGGAGAAGAGATTGGGCCGCACACAGTGAAGGACTAAAGTATGCTCTACATCCTTCTCGTGCAAAATCCTCGCAGATTCATTCGATTTGAATCAACACCTCGCCAGCAATTCCTCGCAATAAGCCAAATCATGCAGCCATCAGGCATGTGATATTTTGATTTCGACATTTCTCACTTCAAACAGTACCATGTTGACGCAGATTTAATGTCTGAAACATGTACTGATGCCTTGTCTTACTATCAGGATACTTTTCTTTATGCTGCGGGTCATCCGCCACACCATGGTTTGTCGCTCATGACAAGCGTCTCGTCATGAACCAAGCCAGCAAGCAGCCAACAAATAAGACTCAAACAACAGAGCTTTCCATTTCTTGGCTATGAACTTCATCATGCAGTATTTTTCGCAGCGATTGCCGCCAGTGGACCTCATGGCTACACCACCTAATAGCAGAAGCTCCCCAAACCAGGGTGGAAAGCTCAAGATCAGGATACCGAAAAAGGCGTGGAATGCTTACGAGGCAGCGACCCAGGAACCAGCCTCCTGCACAACGAGATCCACAACTCGGAGCAGTCCAAAATCCAACCCGGAGCCCGAGAAAGAATCTGCAAGCGAGCCATCGCCCAGATCAGAAGCAGCCTGGCCCACGGCCACGAAGAACTGCAAAGTCAAGCTCCAAAACTTCCACTTTGGCGGACCCAAGCGCGTCACTAAAGGGGCTTACCAGAACGAAGTCACACATGACGCGCCCTGTCTCCAACCTACCTGCATAAACTGCTGGACACATCACCGGCATTTGATGAACCGTCAGACACTGCCCATCGACCAGGCCGAGCAGAACGTCTTACAGCCCCCACCCAATCCCACTAGTCGGCCAATCGACCCACGAATTCTAGACGGCTCGTGGCGTTCCTACCTTCCTCTCCCAAATAGTGCGGAAAGCGACCTCGAAATTCGCCCTTCCATGTTCATGCAGATGCCTGATGCACCCAACCAGCCCAGGCACGAATCTCCGCATCATCTCGGCCCACAAGATCGGGCTTATGATGTCTATCTCCCCACGCCTATGGTCAATCAGACTGTCTCATCAGCACCGGTGAGGACGCAGTGGCGATCTGAGCCGCGGAGGAGGCATACGGTTCGTTTGGCGTTTGCGTCGCATGAGGGGAAGGGGAGGTTTGCGGAGTTGGTGAAGAAGAGGGAAAAGAAGGAGAAGAGGAGGGAGTATGATCGGATTAGGAGGGCGAAGAAGTGAGGGGTTTGGGTTTGATGAGGGAGGTGGGCGATGAAGTAGATTGGAGATTTTGAGGCGATAACATGTACATAGATCTATTAGAGGTGCTCTATTGTGTACTTTATGAAGTTTTGTATTTGGTAGCAGCGGAGTGAGGTTGTACCGAATGAGCGGGCCAGCGTTCCTGTACGCATGAGGAAGCCGCTACGCGCAAGGGTCCGTTACAATGAAGACTGTCTACCATGATCAATTATGACGTATGTGTTTTCTCGTGACATGCATTCAATGTTCACCATGATCTCTATCTGAGCCCATCGTACGAGTGAGTGGCGGCTTTTCACGGGAATACCCCACTCTGGTCTCTCGCCTTACTAACCCGGCCAAGCATTCCAGGTCTGAGATCCCTGCACGCACGCCCGCGATAGCGCACTACTTTTGTGTACAGGCTCAGTCATCCTTCGCTCGCGATTCCACATGTCTATATAGTCCTTGTTGTCTGCCGTCCCCAATGTTGGACGAGGCTCTCCCACCTTCGACACTCTCTAGTGGCACCTATGGTTAATATACGGGCGGTGCCGACCGCATGGCGATCGGCGACAGCTCGTGGCGAACATCGAGTTCGACACGCGATACGCGCGATACAGACGAGGGGCATAGCAACGGATGCGGCCATACGAGAGCCAGGTGTTCAGGTGCCTAGAGGAGTGCCGCCAGTGCCAGTACCGCAGCGGAAAAGCGCTCTCGAGCAGCGCATAGCGGCTGTGAACGAGGCGAAACCTTTCTCCGACTTCTTGACGGACACATTCAACAGGCAGCATGACTATCTGCGCATCAGCATTACTGAGCGCTGCAACCTGCGATGTCTGTACTGCATGCCCGAAGGTGCGCTCGCTTCCCGTCTCGCGATTCTTGGGACGATGCTGATTCATGATATAGAGGGCATCCCACTTTCCCCGGCCGAGCACATGCTCACCACTCCTGAGATATTCTATCTGTCCTCGCTCTTTGTCTCGCAAGGCGTCACCAAAATTCGACTCACGGGTGGCGAGCCGACGGTGCGCCGCGACATCGTGCCATTGATGCAGCAAATCGGCAGTCTCCGCTCGAATGGCTTGCGCGAACTCGCACTCACCACAAATGGCATCGCGCTACACAGGAAACTAGACGCCATGGTTGAATCAGGTCTGACGGCCGTCAACCTCAGCTTGGACACCTTGGACCCCTTCCAATTCCAGATTATGACACGGCGGAACGGCTTCGAAGCTGTCATGAAGTCAATCAATCGCATACTCGAGATGAACAAGCTAGGCGCAAACGTGAAGTTGAAGGTAAACTGCGTCGTCATGCGCGGGCTCAATGAGCGCGAGATCGTACCTTTCGTAGAGATGGGCCGCGAGAAGGACATTGAAGTGCGCTTCATCGAATACATGCCGTTTGGCGGAAACAAGTGGAGTCAGGGCAAGATGATCAGCTTCCAGGAAATGCTCGACATCATACGCGCCAAGTACCCCGACCTCAGACGACTACCTGGCCACAAGAACGATACAAGCAAGACATTCGAGGTGCCAGGCTTTGTAGGCAAGGTCGGCTTCATCACGAGCATGACCAACGACTTCTGCGGATCCTGCAATCGACTACGCATAACGAGCGACGGCAATCTCAAAGTCTGTCTGCACGGCAATGCCGAAGTCTCCCTTAGAGACGTCCTACGACAGGGCAACGATGGCAAGCCCATCGACCAGGAAGCCTTCGAGCGCATCAAGCAGGTCGAGATGGACCGTCATGAGGGCCGACTGAGCGACGAGACCATTCTAGGCTGGGGTCAGCGCGAACGCGAATTGCTTGATGTCGTCGGGGCCGCCGTCAAGCGCAAAGCCGAAAAGCACGCTGACATGGGCGATCTCGAAAACATGACAAATCGACCAATGATCTTAATCGGTGGGTGAAATTGGATTCCTTGCACTTTCGTTTCTTCACATTTGGACATGGCTGGATGCTTTCATAATACCACGATGGGATTGCATGGACGGCGTTTTGAGTAGTTCTCTGGTTGTGAGTCTACACTATCATTCTATATACCGCAATCATATACCCCATCGCTATCCTGCCCTACTCTCATGCTATCATGTCTTATGATGCGCATCGTGATGTACATTGCTAACTTCAGACAGACAGGACGAGTGCTACTGTTGGCACCCCCATCTCGCGAACACGACTTCGGACAATACCCGCCTCACCAATGACGCCTTATTCTTTCCTTTCCACGTCGTATACGCCTCACGTGTCATCGGTGCGAGCCTACCACACTGAAGTACCAGGCCCAGACGGTGTTTCAGAGCAGCAGCGGCCGGATGAAGAGAAAGCAGAACCAGCACAAGAAACACAAGACATAGGATCACACGTTGCAAAACGTGATCGAGCCCTTCTCCTTGATATTTATAGAAACGGTATGACTGATGATTCTCCGCTACCTGAAGAATTCGAAGTGCTTCGCAAAAGCTGCAAAATGGCTGGCCCTGAGTACAATGAATACTGGCGGCTTGTTGCTGGTTCTCTATTGTGGGTCCAAGGTTACAAGGAAAAATCAAAGCTCGAGCTTGAGAAACATCCTCAGGACGTTGAGGACGCGGAAGGTACACGGTTGCGGCATACACGGCTCATTTCGCGCTTCGGACCGGCTGAGAAGCGTTTCTGGAGGAGGAATCGAAGCGAAATCTTCGCGGCACTTGTAGCCGCACGCGGTGGTAATTCTGACCTTGGAGACGAGATGGATATCAACAGAGAGCCTGGGACTGGGCGCCTGACTTACGAAGATGCTCCAAATCAAAGTGAAGATGTCAACGACAAAAAGCATGATCTGGGTGTCCGGGCTAGGAAGCTCGCTGACGAAGTGGGGCGGCTCGAATCGCAACTGAAGAATAGCATAGCAGAAAACCCGTCGGGGGCAGATATGCAAGAAGATACTTTAACGCCAGGGTTGAAGCTTACCAAGCGCGCAAAATGGCGCCAGTCCAAGCGACGAAAAAGGCTGGAAGAGGCGCGTGAAGAGTGGCGTGAGGTTGAGTCCGAGTACCAAAGAATCATCCAACAGTTGGAAACGATGCACGCTGCCGAGGAGGAACAAGTAGCCGAAGGCAAGGCGCAAAAGACCGAGCAAGCCAAGAAATTGAAGGAGCTAGAAACAAGGAGACATCAATTGCTTGCCGAAAAGAGAGATGTTCTTAGGAAACTTCAAGAGGTGGACGAGTCTACAGCCACAGCCCGAAAGAGACAGCAAGAAGCAAGGGATGAGAAAGAATCAGATGAAGATCTAGACGATATCCTAAAAGTTGCGGTCAAACTGGTTGAGGCAAAGAAGAACTTTGAGAACAGGATTATCAACTTGACCGAAGCGGCGATACGCAGCGAGCAGCAAGGGAATCGCCGCCAGAACAGGGTTGCCAACAGGAACAACGCACCGGTAGTACCACGTGGCGGTCGAGCCAAGCTACCTCTCTTGAACTTAATTCCTCAGCAGGAGGAAAGACGGAAGCCGGCAAATAACGGCCTTGAGGAGCTTATCGCTACAAGTGGACAAGGGCTTGGTTCGACGATGGGCTCTCCTGTCAAAGCTAGAAAAGAGTCGGTTCTTACTGTGCCTTCGCCAAAGCAAGCAGCACCGCAACAGAGCGCGGATGTCAGCAGCTTGGAGGAGCTTATGGCTGCGAGTGGGCAGAGGCTTGGCTCGACAAGCAAGTCCTCCGCGAAAGCTAGAAAGGAGTCAATTCCTGTTCAATCTCCGCCGAACCAAGCAACACCACAACACAACGTGGATGTCGCTGTGTCCCCTCCGTCCCAAAAGCTCTCGAGACAGAAAGACGGCCTGCATCTCAAGGTGCCAGCATCAGGCAAGATACAAATTGACAAGGACCTGACTCTCTCACTTAATGCCGGCACAGCATCATTGAGAGAACAGATCATTCATATGCAAGCCCGTTTGCGCGAATCATTCCCCCGCATCGACCAAGCACCTTTCACAGTCGAAGAGAACAAGAATCGCAAGACCCTGCAGTCGTGGCTCAAGGTCTTGATCACCCGATGGGAAGCACGCTCTCTTTCATCAATTGGAACGGGCAAGACAGATGCAGAACTCCAGAATTTTCTGGATCAAATGGTGAGGGATCACAACCTGAGTAACGAGTCGGCGAAGCGCATGGCGGAAAAATGGAAGCGCATACTTGAAGCGCGTCAAGCCTCAGGAACAGAGGATTCTGGTTATCAGTTGATTGGGAACGACGAGCAGTCGCTGGAGCTAGCAGAAGAAAAGCCATCAGAAGTGGCAGAGAAGTCTAGCAAGGACAAAAAGGAATCGGGGGATCTGGAACACGTGGTGGAAACTCAGGCAACGGTAACTGAAGACTCACTTGACGCTTTTGATGAGGAAGAGTGGGAGGTCGGTGGAATGAGTTTCTTGCGCGCGGATGACACCTATAGCGAGACTGATGCTCCGGAAGACAGCATGGAGACCACATTGGTCGGCACGAACACCGATATCGATGCTCCGGAGGAGAATACGGAGACCGTATCGATCGGTACGACCACCGAGAGCGATCCGGAGGACAGTATGAAGACTGCATCGATCAGCACGACTACTGAGAGTGAAACTCCAGAGGAGAGTACGCAGACTGCATCGATCGGCACAACCATCGAGAGCAAAGCTCCGGAGGCCAGCATGGGGACCACATCAATCGGCACGACTACTGAGACAGATGCTCCGCAAGAGAGCACGAAAGCTGCACCAATCAGCACGACCACCACCGAGGTTGATGCTCCAGAGGACAGCATAGGGACCACATCAATCGCCACAACTACTGAGATTGATGCTCCCGAGGAAGGTATGAAGACCGCATCGATCGACAAGACCACAGAGAGTAAAATTCCGAAGGAGAGTACGAAAGCCGCATCAATCAGCACGACCACCAAGAAGCAATCTACTTCTTCGCTTGCATTACTCTCACGCCGCCTCTACTCCACTTTCTCTCGCCCACCACTGGACCCTGCGCTCGCACCAGAGTCAGAAGAGTCAAGAGCACCTCCAGCAGCAGCAACGGCAGCAGCTTCACCTGCGCCTCACCTCCCCCACCTCACAGCATCAGGCTCAGCACACATGGTCTCCGTCTCCGCCAAAGCTCACACTGTCCGCACTGCCATCGCCGTCGGAACAGTCTACTTCACCAACCCCATCCCCTTTAACCTCATCAGAAATAACACCCTGAAAAAGGGCGACGTCCTCAGCGTCTCCCGCATCGCAGGCATCATGGCCGCCAAGAAATGCCCCGACCTCGTCCCGCTGTGTCATCCCATCGCGCTGACAAGTGTGGGCGTCGAACTGCAAGTCTTTTCGGCCAGCGAGGCAGGCGACAGCTACGGTGGTGTGCACATCGAAGCGCGCGTCAGCTGCACGGGCCCGACAGGCGTGGAAATGGAGGCGCTGACGAGCGTCATGGGTGCGGCACTCAGCGTGGTGGACATGTGCAAGGCGGTGGATAGGTTCCAGCGGATCGGGGATGTGAGGGTTGTATTGAAGGAGGGTGGGAAGAGTGGAGTTTGGATGGAGGAGGGGTGGACGTCTGTTGTACACAAGGACGATGCGGAGGGTTAGAAGGACGGTGTATGATACGGGCTAAGAGGACGGGAAAGCGGGGTGGAAGTCATCTCAGCCTACGGAAGGTTCAGAGTGACGTTGTATGATACAAAGCCAAGGTAAATAGGTATAGTGTACGATTAGGCAGTGTGTCTAGTAACGCGAGCATTCCTCGGCGTTCTTCGGGTGGTAGATCTAGTGTTTGCATATCTCCCCTTTCCGCGCAACGAATCGAAAAGTCTACTAAACAAGTCACTTTCATAGCGTGCGAAACGTCGACTTGTTCAAGAGAAACCTAGCCACGCTGATCGTATGCGTTGTTATAAGGCCTTGCAATCATGACATCTGATAAGGAGAGAAAACGCCCCTTTCCGTCTTCCAACCTCTTGCCTCGCGATGCAGCTCTTTGACGCCTTTCTTATGCAGTTGTCTTGGTCCAGTGTGCCTGCCTGCGCTGCAGGTGACATCGAGCTCCAAACCCTCGATCACACGGGCCACAGGCGAGTCGTGCGGAAACCCAAGCTGCCGCGCTTTACACTGCCCTTTACACAGGTCTAGTCCCGCTCGTTTGGGCTGTTTGGCCAATTGCTGATGGAAACGCAGACTTCCCGCCCTGTCACGCTCGTGCGAGATTGGTCACCGTCGTATGCGGGTGCGGGGCCGTGTTGGAGATATACATAGGAGGTGTGTTGGAAGTGGAGGGGGGGTTTGAAGCGAGGGGAGCTGGGTTGTACGGGAATTTGCACAGTCACATTCCGTGACGTGTTGGTGGCGCTGGGATGTGTACTTGTGTTCTGAGTCTGCGAGCATGATTCGCCAGCATTACGATCATTCCGGCAATGATCGAATTATCTTCGCATTCTATTGAGCTCGCGATGCTGTGGTGCTGGGTATGTATTTGCTACGAATGGGGAGACTTGTATGGCAGTGACGACTAAGACTAAGTTAAACAGCTTTGCGTCCATTTTTGCCTGGGAGATCGGCTTTTGGGGGATGATGCGCTGTACACGTCACCTACCGCACCAAGCGCATAGACCTAGCATGAAGTAGCGCTAAACTCAAACCCCGCTTATAAGGCTGTGAAGGTCGCCCAGATACTGCAAGTCTTGACCGACTGCTCGAACGCAATTACACCACAATGCGATCTCAAATTATTCTCATCATTATCTCGGTGGTAACAGCAGCTCCAGTACCGCTTCACGATACAAACTTCAATCCTCTTCCGGACCGACCGGTCGAGACGAAAGTCTCAGGGATTTCCACGGATCAACGGCTCTCTGGTTCTCTAGCGTCACCGGCGACGGTGAAAACGCCTATGCAATTGAACTTCGTATGCGGGTACACACAGTGAGTGCTTTGCTCAGAAACTATAAAATTCCGTGCTCGTAATAAGCGGATTACTCCCGATCCAATATTTTCCTGAGGAAGCTATAACTTCATTCTATGTATGCCTAGCATATGCCATAAAAGGAAGTAGGAATATAAAACACAAAAGTCAAAAACTGTTCATGCGCGTAATTACTAATTACACATACCCAAATCGTCTGAAATACGCGAGGTCCTTCAGTAGCACGTGTGCCAAGGGCTGCCCTCGACACAAAGTTGGACTCTCGTTCTGAGGCACCTGATAGACCAGAAGTGTAAAATAGATATGGTACTTCGCATTCCTTCGTTTTTGGGGCTCGATTTGCAAGGAGTTTCTGCAAATGATAGTATCAGAGATAGACTCTTGAGTTTCCTTTCCTGAGTCACTTACATTAACAGTGGCGTCCATCATGTTCCAACAACCTTCCTTTGGTAAAAATGTCCTCAGCATATATCGTCTACGACGCTGAACTTAGCACCAAATCTAGTATTAGAAAAGACGTCTTCAGCAATGACTCCTCGCTTCTCAATTAAGCAATTGGACAAATTGATGTGGATCCAGGCCAGGAGAATTCCTGATAGTACCTTCATAATGATCGGTAATGGCGAGAAAAAAAAAGTATACTTATTCTCCACTAAGATTAATGAGACCAACAGGACGTCAAAGACTTTAAGCCGCTCAGTGAAGACAGTCAGTGCGCTACTCCCAGTTACTCGTATCATTCTTCTAAATCTAAATTCCAGAAACGGCATTTGTGTATACCATCTTTGTAAGCGCTTTTTAAGGCGACTTTGCCGCTGTGTAAGAATCGCTCAGCGCTTCCATGTTGGCTTTGGAAACGTATCTATGCCCTCTTTTTGAGATTTCAACGGAGACCGGAGATTCAAGGTTACTCCGGCTCTGTCTTGGTATGGGACACAGACTCACAGGATACAACGAGTCCAACAGAATCTTGGACTGTCGGACCGAAAAGACACCAACCACGGAATGGCTCGATGTACTCTACGACTTTGACTTTCGACAGTGGCGTACGAACAGGGAACAGCTAAATAAATATGAGACGTGGTATTATATATTCAACATGGGACCCGAATGCACCCGCTGGTGGATCGACCACGGTGGTCGCACCCCGAGCGCGCGAGGTTTGTTCTCGAGCTACCAACAACCGGGCTGGCCAGGTGCCCCTACATTTCGAGTTCTGTTGGAACAATTTGGAATCAAATGGTTTATAAATTCGGGAACGCTTTAACTAGCAGCCAAGAAGCAAGACCTCCATATTGTAAAGATGTTAGTTGAAGCCGGAGCCAATGTGAATGAAGACGTGGAAGACTGGAATTATGATGTTCGAGAGAATATAGCGGCGCCCTTGCTAGCATTACAGATGGCAGTGTAGGGAAAATCTGAAAAGATAATCCGATACTTGGTAGACCGTAGGGCAAAAGTTCCCCACAAGACTATCGAAGACCCGTACAACCTAACCTCAAAGGAATTCAAGCTCCTACTTATCTATCGCACGATATATAAAACTTTTACAATTGCCTTTGCATACACTTTAAAATGCTCTTTTCTAACTTGAATATCTTTGTCACTCTAATAACTCTTTTAGCCTTTTGCAATGCCTACGTAATAACCTATTACACCGGCCTATAACATCGTATTAGAGGACTTGGCAAAGCAGATATCGATCCTACTTCTAGCTATTAGCAATCTAGAAGCTACGTTAGCTACACGGTGAGAAGCAGCGCCGCCATTCCTCTTACGTCCTCCGACGTATCTCAGCACACCTGCTACACTTGGATGGCTCTTCTCGGCAGGCGAATGATAAGTATAAGCTCGACTACAGCTTTCGGTTCCCGAACTCAGATGGAGCTCCACAGCGTTTCGTTAGAGAACCCTTGGTCGGCGGTGCGGCCTTTTCGCCAGTCCGGGGGCTAAAGCGTGATACCTCTTTTGCGCGGTTGATGAAAATTTTTATAAGCAAAGATGGTATGAAGAAAGTGGAAGGTGATAGTGTTCCGCGGGAGTCGCTCTTACGCCACGTGGTTGAGCGCGCTGACGACTTTATTGTGCGACACAATTGGTAAGCGGAATGGCTGTTGGAGCACAGAAGATTATATGAATTAATAGAGAGCATTGAATGCAAAGGGTAGAAAAGTGCAGGTGCTGAGGGGTCGAGGCGTGCTAGACGCAAAGATGAGTAAAAACAGTGCTATTGTTATTTTGGGAAATCTCAGACAGTGACTAATGACTACATTGATACTCAAACGAGAAGACTGGAATTCAGACTGGCTGAAATCGCACCTTGACAATCACTATGTACCTTTCTTGTGTACATCTTTCAACATTTCCTGCTAACCCAGAAGAATTAAGTAGCTCTGGCGTGTGCTTACAAGATTCGCTTCTCGAATGATACAACAATGGGCGCTAGGCTACACCTAGAACATGTTTGATACGTCTGACAGCATTCTGTGAGGTGTTTTGCTGTGCCAAAGATGCAACAAAGTACTGGCGATGCGTCGCATTGAGTTGAGCTTTTATCGCGAAGATCTGTTCAGGGTACTTTCCAAATAAGGAATACGATATCTTGATAGTCATTTCGTTGCTGTCTTGCGTAAAATGCACCCAGCTTGCCGGAAATTGCGCTTAAGATATCAATGACTGGAAGCTGGCGTTGTCCTGCGGCTGTGTTGAAGGTCATAAGGTCCATAAAGTTCTTAATGTTCTTTTGAAGCTTTTCATTGGCATCATTAACTGCTATAGCCTCTTGACCACCTGTTAGCATCCAGTGTAGGCGCCCTTGTGATGACTTCTTGCGCGGCACAGCAGCGGTTAACTGCGCCGCAGCAGGCTCTCTCCTCGTCCGCTAGTTTTGTATCTACAAACAAATAAGGTCGCATCAAAATCGAGAGTTAATTTTATTTTTAGATTTCATGGTTGAGGAGAAGTTCTCGCACTAGATCACAGTGGTGCTGCTGACCTTAGGCAGATGGATAGGTATTTAAGTTTGACGGCTCCTCATATCTGAAGCTTTCATTTCACAAAATTCATTTTTACTTTCATTCAGATCTCTGCTAACACTTTGTGTCTCTCATCATCACAAAATCTCGAATTACAGCTCGCGGGTTGATTCACCTCCATCACGAACAGCATGTTTCAACAGCCGGGAACAGGGGTGCAGCTAATAACGTACTTACTCACGATCCCTATATTTGTGTTCTACAGTATGACCTTTCCTCCTTAGAATTGATTTTTTAGGCTGACTCTCCTGGCTTAGGCTTGTTACTGGCTGGCTGTGCATCCACCTCCCCGGGACTTTCCAATCTTCACCTGGTAGAACTTCGGATAGACAATCAGACCCGAGTTCGAGGCGCTTACTATGGTATGGAAAGGTTTCCCATTATCATGTCACGTTAACTAATCTTTTAGGGATGTGTATTCTCAGCTCGAATGAAGCTGTCTGTGTGTCGACCGCGTTCTCTTCGAAAGCTGCCATCGTGCAAAGACTTCGTAAACTGTCTCCAAGCGCTCCGATTCCAGATGCGTTTGTCGATATAATGATACAGCTCCAGACAAGAGCTTTTATCAAAGTTCTTCAAATCGGAACGTTGCTTTTCTCTCTGAGCCTCCTCTTTGGTCTTCTCCGTTTCTACAACACTAAACGCAACCGCAAAGGACCGCTCACGCCTGCCTCAAGGCGTCGCCAAAATTTCTATAGACAGCTGTCGCTGGCATTAGCATGGGCAGCATCGGCTTTTACCTTAGCTGCAGCAGTTGCAAGCACTCAGACTGGGCATGCGGTACAAAGCATTTCGACCGGGCAAATGTCTTTGGGTGAACCGTCTCTCGCATTGCACTGGACCACGTGGGCACTCACGTTGATCTTCTGCTATGCTTGGACAATGATGCTTCGCACTCGTAGCGGCGCAGTCGAGGATACCACAGTAGCTGGTGCTAACAGTGGTTTCAACAATTTTGCTCTGCCTAGCGGAGGTCAGGCCAACGGTGGCGTTGTAACCATATAGATAAGGGGCTCGAACAAGATTGCATCGTGCCTGGAATAGGTGGGCAGACTCCTAGGGCACGATGTGGAGAGTTGAAGTTGTGGGATGATTGTATTTTTCCGTTTGTGCTCCAAAGCTTCTAGACCCAACTTTACTCGGCTTGATTACCACACTCTATCATTTTTGCATTGGTATTATTTTGGTCACTGAATAGCTTTTCTTGTAGCGCAGACGTTCCATTACTCGAGTTATCGTAAAACCTTTTGCATCGCTACTACTTCTGCGCCCGCGCCCTAAACGTTGACCCTCTCCCTTGACCGTGGATCCTCATCTCCTCGACCACGAAACCGCGTGACAAAATAACCCCCCGCTAGTTCTGCCCCCATCCGACGTTCTTTCGTTTGGACAATGGTGTTCCAGGTCTCCCTCAGATTAATAATATTAGTCGAGCATTCCAAAAGGCACGAATATGGGGTAGCTGGGACCGAAGCTCGGATCTTCTCATTCTTCCGATGTGTCCATGCTATGTCGTTTTCGGCATCGAGTCTCAGATGCTTTGATCCCCAGTCTTCAGTTAAGTCCATGCCGTCAATTAGGTCTGTGAGCGCAGTTATGTCGTTAGTGTCGAGAAGACTTTGGGCGAATATCGCTAGCGTGGGGTAGGGGAGGCCCATTTGGCTGCGCTCAATATGGGCCGGTATGCATTCGATGTGTGCGTCCTCTGAGGGAATCAATGTAAAGCACAGTGCTTTCGCTTTGACCTTGTATCGTGGAAATGTGTGGAGTAATGACCACAGGTGGGGTGGGCGGGGCGGATAGGTTTCGTAGGTGCCAGCTGACTGCAAAAGTGCGGATGCTTCTCCAAGCTTCTCCGTGGGCACACAGATCTCCCAATCCTAATGGTTGAGGCCATTAGTGTGACGAAACGACGCAGACCACGAATTGGTATTTAAAGCTTACGTTGCGTACTCTTCCAGCGCCGTAGTAGATCAGAGCAGAAATGTCAACCAGACAACAGGTAATGTTAGCGTCATTTAACAGCCGCATAACTTCCAAGATCTCCAAAGTGCCATGTCCTCCAAAACTTGGCAGCTCATCGTCAGGGCTTGCATTCATGAAGGCGGGGTCATTGAACTGTTCGACGGAGATCGGTTTGGGGTACTCAGCAACATCCTGTTGCAGTTCCATCAAATTTCGCTTTACGGTAGATGTTAGTTATGTCAGACAATTACCTTGCTTCCAAGATGTGCAGAAAAGAGTTGGGGATGAAGAAAGGGTGGGTTGATGATGATCAGGCGCTTGTTAATAAGCTACGAAGCGCTAACCCAAGGCAACTCGCTAATTGTCTAGTGTCCCTGGCACTCTCACTCCACGCTCGCCCAAGTTGCTACCACTAGGTTTCACGAATCAGGTGTGTCACGCCGGAAAGGATCAGTCTACCGCATGCCAGGCGTTGTCGTCGCCTCTAAACCAGTACATGTCGTCGCTCTGCTTTCACAGAGTACTTCTTCAATGGCGTCCTTCCGCTTCCCACAACATCGCAATCGATAGCCCACCCGGCGCGACCATTGTAAACCCTCATAGTTGGCAAAGGACATCGATTTCGGGCTATGGTACACGCTCGAGAGCTCGGTAGCCAATGTAAGGATA
>Ga0265780_10003851_pt1 | contig 19572 bp, 26 predicted proteins | sample P1T30metagenome_FD_192432 | JGI IMG/M metagenome (GOLD analysis project Ga0265780, IMG submission 192432) | Plant litter microbial communities from East Loma Ridge, Irvine, California - P1 T30 | ecosystem: Environmental > Terrestrial > Plant litter > Unclassified | place: USA: California...
ACGCTGCACGCAAATGGCTGACAGTTAGGGAGACGAGGGTAAACTCGGATTCAACCAGGATCCCAAGAACAACGCTTTCCAATTCTCACCTGTCGCTCTACCTCGTCTGAAGAATATCAAGATTGTCCAAGTATCTTGCGGAAATGACCATGTTCTCGCCTTGTCGTCTACGGGTGAAGTCTGGGTTTGGGGCAACGGATCGTCCCGACAACTTGGCCGACGAATTATCGAACGACGTAAATTGAACGGACTCGAGCCGGAAAGATTGGGATTACGACGAATCGTCCACGTTAACGCCGGTATCTATCATTCGTTCGCACTAGACTCATCCGGTATTGTTTGGGCTTGGGGGTTGAATGGAAATAGGCAATGTGGAATCGATACTTCCCGCTCCGAGGCTCATGAGGATTTGATCACAGTCCCAACGCCAGTGGACGGATTACATCCAGACAAACACGATGGTCATCGAGTCGTAGCCATCTCTGGAGGTGAATTTCATTCATTATTCTTGTTCGATAATGGAGAAGTATGGGGATGTGGAAGGAATGATTCTCACGAGCTCGGGCTGAGTGATGATCATCCTGCCCAGGATGGTGTCAGGGAAAGGACTAGGGAGATTCATGAAGAGAAGCAGAAAGTCATTGATGAGGCTCAGAAGGTGCTTGACAAAGTCACACAGGCTGGTGACGAAGAGGCTATCGCACAGGCCACGACCACCCTACAAGGGGCTCAATCATCTTTGAGAATCGCACCAGTCGAATGGGTTCCGGAACCAGTCCGAGTAAGTCGTCTTGCCACTTTATCCCTCGCCGTTTCATCTTTGCCTTGCCTCTGCCTCCTCCCCTCCAGTCCTGCCGATACTGAACAAAGCTAATCCTAGATCTATTTCCCCCCAGTCCCAGAATCATATGAAGTAGTCCCCGACCTACCCCCCGTGAAGGAGCCAGCACATAATCCAATCAAACAGATTTCAGCAGGAACAAGACATTCCCTAGCAGTTGCGGAATCAGGACATGCCTACTCATGGGGTCTAGGTCGTATGTTGTCACCTCAACCTCGAGTGTCAAGAAGCTGATCAGTAGAACAATGTGAACTTGGACATGGACAGAATAGGACATCTGTCGAAACGCCTACCGTCCTTCGATCTGCGGTATGTCGCCTTTCCACCTCTTTCTGCTTTGATGTTTGGGTGGAAAGCTGATAATCAGCAACTGAAGGAGTACAACACCATCTACGCCTCAGCTGGCGGGAACCATTGTGTTCTACTCGCTCAGAAAAAGGCTTAGGCCCCTCAAGAGGTTTGGAATATGTCGATATCTTTAGATGTAATGCACGAAATCAATGATGATCTATGAAAGTGCAACGCATTGCATCGAGTCTGATGATCAAAACGAAAATATAAACAGTAAAAACAATTTCACCACATCAAAGACCCCTGTTCTGGGGCTCATCAATCTCACTCAAAGGCTCCCCACTTCCATTACCAACATTTCCCATTCCTCTAGCGAACACGTTCTTATAAGCTGCTAATTGATCCTCCACTGGAGCAGTCTTGTCGACCGCGAGCGAACTTGGTCGAGGACCTCTCTTGAGTACGGGTTGTGGTTGTACTTGGGGAAGAGGTGATTTGACCGGAGAAGTTATACGTGGTGCTTATCATTAGCTAGTCTCGGGCCAGAAGAAGGGGGCGAAGGCTTACAAGGATTATCGGCATTCTTCCGCGAGTCCAGCATACGTCTCACATACCCCTGAACTACCGGTGCAAGGGTTCCGATGACTGTGTTGACTTCTCCCTCTTTTTCAGGATGTACTTTCATATAGGCATACAGCTGGTCCAGTGCCTATTTGTCAGTGGCCGTGGTAATGATTTGACTTACCTGATGCTGATCGCCGGTCGTCAGACTCCGAACGAGCCTCTCGGGCTCGGTCTCGGATTGAGGATTTACCTCGTCCACCTGGGAGCCAGCTGAATTGGGTCGTGGGCGAGGATTAGGACCCGGTCCAGGTGCTTCTGTTTGCTCCATCTCCTGGGATGCTGACTGTCAGCTTATTCTAATGGTCCAAGGAAAGGGCAACATACCAAAGCGGAAGAGATACGAATACACCTAGATATCAGCTTAAGCCAACATGATTGAAGGATAGCTCACTATCGTATCCGCTGCCTTATCCCCAAACTGAGCAGTCAAAACTTCATATATATCCTGATGGTTTCCAGACGTATATGCTATTGATCAGCTCAGAAATCACAGGAATAACATACTGATAGTCCTTTGCAAAACACTCTTTACAGTCCTGAGCGGCAGGGCACCCAGTGGAATACCCATCTTGCCCCTTTTGGTCCACTCATGAGGTCCGATCGCCTCCATGAAGTCTTCCAATATAGCCAATAATTTTCCAACTTCCATCCTGCCCGATTTCAAGTCTTCATCAACGACTCTCAATCTTTTCCATAGACACTTGAGTACGAGATCAGCATGTACAGCGATCTCGTCCGTTGGTTCCACTCGATCAATCACGAAATTCTTGGTGAGGTCGTAGAGGAGTTGGAACATTGCTTTGTAGACTATGAATCGGTCCGGCGTCGATAAAGTCTGGATGACGATGAGGTTCATGAATCTGGCCAACTCAGCAGCGTCTCCGCCCAGACGATCGCATTGGACTAGTCGCTGAGTGACGGCGTGTAGGAGTGCGTATAGTGAATCGACATTTAGACGCCGGATAAGACTTGGGACACAAGCGATTCCGGAAAAGGACTGTAAGATATGTTTGACCACTCTGAGGTGATCCTTTTCGCGAACTTGTTCGGGTGGGGTGAATTCGCGATCAAATTCGTCAAGCAGTACTTCCAGTAGAGTACCCACCGAATCCTCAAAGAATTGGGGGCTTTCAGACAACATCCCTTGAAGGTGTTTCAGTGCGTCTACAGTCCTGTTTGGGTCTTCTTGGCGGATATCGTTGATCGCAGCAGACACGGCGTCAAACGGTGGTGGACTCTCGATTTTGCGTGTAGGAGCATGACGAGCAAGGGGCATCATAGAAGCTCTTGATACGGGTGCGAATGGATCCGACATCTTTTGTAATCTCGATGCAGGAGGTTGTATTCCAGGTCGAGGAAGGCCAGGTAATTGTGATCGAGAAGGAGAGCCAGGCGGTACAGGTGCCCGAGCCGCTGTACTGCTGGAAGACGTTGATGCAGATGCTGATCCAGATCGGCCAATTACTGGAGAATTGGCAACCGCCCCACCAGGGCGAGGGAGACGAGTAGCAGGCGAAGCCATCTGTCGCTGAACAGGTAAAGCAGGCGAACCAGCAGCTCTGGGTGTGGCCGAAGACATGGCTTTGGCTCGGGATGGTGTTGCGGTGACTTCCTCAAGGCGAGGGCCTGGTCCAGTCTTGGTGGTTGCCATAGTAGCCCTTCTGTTGGCCAGCATATCCCTAGATCCCTGGGGCATGTTCTCGACAACAACCTCTAGAGCTTTCGACCCTCCCTGGATCTGGAGTAGTCTACCATTAGCTCAGATTCTGACCAAACAACGAATGACTCACGCCATGACACTCAGAGCGGCACTCCTAGTCCCATTATCGGAGATACATTTCGCCAACACCTCGTAGAAGTTCCTGTCATCCTTGACCCGCAATATCGATCCTCGCTTCCGATACGCCTTCTCGATCAATTGTAAGGACTCATTCTTGCAGGTTTTACCGGATTTCTCGTCCAACCCATACTGAACAAGTAGCTGAACGACAAGTGACCCGACAATAATCCGATCAAGGGAATCAAAGATCGGAGCAAGCTTTGGACCGAATTTGTTATCGCCAAGCTGACAATTAGCTGAAAGCCAAGAGGAAAGACAGGACTCACCTTGAATATGAGCGCTGGGACAAATAGTCTAGCTTCAACATCTGTGAACCTCTCTTCGTACCGCGCAGCGGCTTCCGAGATATTCGTAATAAGCTCCAAACAACGATTGACCATTTGGGTATTGTTCAACAACAATTTCAATCCGGCGTACTTGAGTGCCAAATCCACATTTGCCATTTGGGTTGCTCGGACTTCATCTTCTGGAACACCAAAGGTGGAGCAAGCCCTTGAATCGTAGAATTCTGACAGCATCGATAGAGCGGCCATATGATCCTCCTCGGCCCGATGGTCTTTACTAAACAAAAGCGCGAATAGTTCGGGAGAAGCATGATGCTCCATCTGATGAGATAGATATTCCGTCAGATCTGTTCTTCCTCCAATTTCGAGGATCCATTTAGTGGAATCTTTCTTGAGTCGCATTGATCTAGGCTCGGGAGCGTCACTCTGGAATGGAACCACTTTGGCGGATGAAGAAGAGGCCGAAGGAGCAGAAGACATGGATGAAGCAGGTCTGACTAAGCCCATGCGTGGTTTGGGCAATGCACTGGGTCGGTCCTCGTGCGCGGCTTGACGAGACGAAGGCGCAGTCGATAGCGCTTTCATGGCGAGCGAGCGAGCAGGTGCGGCAGGCTTTGTGGCCGAAGGGAGGGGACTAGCGACCGTGCGACCCGCCGGGGCGCGAGCTTTGGCCGGAGTAGCGACTGTCTTCGGAGCAGTCTTGGCGGGACCAGGGACAGGAGCGGAGGGAGCGCTGGCTCTAGCTTTTTCAATCAACGGGATGATAGTCGACCTTGAGGCAGGTTTCAATCCGGACGTCTGATCCATCACGAAATCAGCTCCGGTGTTGGCGACTACGAATGGCAAGACTGCACTAGCAGCTTTCCTGACATCCCCATTCCGATCTTCTAGGCAGTTCACGACGGGACTAGCGAGTGGTTGCAGATCCGAGGTGCTTGGCGGTGGGTCCGCCGCGAATTTCTCAGCAACCCATCCCAGCACAGCGGCACGTAATACAGGATTGGTGGTCTCGCATGCGGAAGCCAGACCGGGGAAAAGGGAATCAAGTGATCCGGAAGCTTCAGCCATGGAAGATAGGGTATTCAGAGCAGCGGTTCGAGTCATTGCCTTCTGATCCGCGCAGACTGAGGCGACAGCAGCGGAGAGGAGCTTGTTGTATTTATCGAATGGCGGTCCCATGCCTGTAGCGATCTTTGTAATGATACCAAGAGCGAGCATCTTGACTGAGAGGTTCGTGTCTGCCATAGCTTTCCGTAACACGGTCGAGATTTCACCTGATCGTGAGCTTGTCATCTTCAAAACAGAGAGGGACTTGTAGCTCACCCATAGTCGGCTTCAACCTTTGATTCGACTTGACCTCCAACAAAGCATTCAAAGCCTCGAAAGCTTCCTTCCTAACCTTCCAGGCATCCGCTCGGGAATCCGCAATCACAGTAGTTTGCGCAACCAATTTATCCAGATCCACTCTGGGAACAAGATCATCAAGAGGGTCCGCTCCGCCCTTCCCGCCCTTGCTCGGACCAGCAGCTACTTCCCTCAAATCCGCTTGTGTCCGAGTAGGCTCAGGTGGAGTTTGAGAAGCGGCTTTATCGAATTCGGAATTGATGGTCGATAGTAGTTGAGGGTTCAAATCTTCTAGGAAACCAGAGATATCCCCTCCGACAAAGATCTTGATGGTGACGAGAAGTTGGGTAGCGCTGGCTCGGACAAGGGCATTGGGGGAACCGAGCGCAGTTTTGACGAAACTGATCAAATCACGAAGAGGTATTCCGGCTATACCGAAATCGTTGATTTGCTGCTTGATCCATGTCATGGCGTCCGCTTGTGCTTTCGGTGCCTTTTGCTTGCCCATCGGCTCGTAGCCTGTCATCAGCACCAATCAACAATCTCAACATACCTTGAGTAAGCACGAACGCCAATGAGGTCTTCTCTGCTATCGTGGTCAAAGTATCTCCAGATGGCGCCTTTAGCTTCATATCCCCAAGTTTATCTGTAAGATGACCAATACACAAGGCAGCAGAGGGTTTTCCAAATGTCGAGCTCTTTTCGGCGAGTATCTGAATAATCTTGAATACTTTCGCAGATACCTATCATTAGCGATGCTACCTATAACTTGACATACCTGGAAATTCTTCTCGTTCCATCCGGGGTATTTGCCCAGGAAACGGATCAAAATTTCACTGTCCACCTTTTCTGCTCCTTCCTCTTCTACCCATTTGATCATCTCGTCTGCAGCTTCTAATCGTATCTTCCAAGCCCCATCCGCGAGCTGAGTATGGAAATTGGCGGGGACCAAGTCTGCAGCTTGAGCCAGAGCGTCATCGGTAGAGTATCGGTATTTGACGGGCTCCGTGGGTGATGTTGCGAGACTTTTGGATGGACCGGCCTTTGCACTGGCACTCGGTGCGGGCGCCTTTTTGGCCGGTGGAGCAGCAGCTTTAGGGGGTGAAGCAGGAGCAGCTTTGGGAGCCTATGACATCAGCCGATATCGGCTTGAAAATGGGAAACACGAGCTTACAGGTTTAGCAAATCGAGCTGGTGGCGCCTTTGCAGGCGGGGCAGCGAACTCTTCCAGTTCGTCTCCTCCAAATTTACCAGATGCCTTGATCGGAGGCGAAGAAGGGGGCCTCGCGGACGCTGCGGCCGGACGACTGACAGGCTGCCGTCAGTGCTTGTCTATAGGTGTACACGTACTTTCTTTGCGGCAGCAGCAGCCGCGGCGGGCTTGGTTGCCGGAGCTTTTCCTCCAGCCTTGTACTTGATCTCTGCGCGACCAAATGCATCCTTGACTTTAGCCATCTGCAATTCAGGTACTTTCTCGATATATGGGTTGAATGTCCTCTCTCCCAGGATTTTCATGAGAGTTCCCAAACATTCTGCAGCTGATGCTCGGACCGGTTCGGCGCTGTCTCCCAACAGAGTCACCAAGATCTCGGCGAGCGGTTTGATCTGGTCTTTGCCTGGAGCATCTGTCGTGGACTGGAGGGATCGGTGTAGAAACTTGAGCGTCCCTTCCTTGACTTGGGGATTCTTGGATTTACAACCGGTCAAGACGTCTTCGACGATATCTGACAGCGTCGTCTGGACTGTCAGCTTTGGCCAATCAATGTGAACATAATAGCTGACCGTTGTGAATACTGCATCTAATGCTTTGCCCAAAGCATCCACGACGTTTGCTTTCCGCTCCTTCAGACGCTCGATCATGCCGGGCATGACGATGCCGCGGAATCGCCCAAACGGTCTCCCTATGCCATTCGCTAATCCCTCAATGACCTTCGCCGCCTCCATGACCACGTTGATATTGGCATCACCCTTGCATTTCGTGCCCAGCGTCGATAGGAGTGAACCATAGGCGTCGACATTCGAGTCAGAGACTTTGGCGTTCCCAGGCTGGGCCAGGATCTTGTTGCACTCTTCCAGAACCTCCAGACGCTCCTTCCATTTCGTTGATGACAGCATTTCGTCAAGATTATCCGGAAAGAGTGACAAGACATTGACGGGATCCAGCAATGATTTCGGGTCGATAGCTGCAGGAGCTTCCTCTTCTTCCTCTTCAGCTGCATCGCCACCTGCTTGCTCTGCTGCTTCCCGATCACGTTGAGCCTTCCGAGTATATCTCGTTGGTTTCCCCGTTCCAGCTCCTTTGCCATCTGCATCCATCGCGTCGAAAGATTTCTGCAATTCGCTCATCTGCACTGGTTTCAAGTCGGACAGCGTAGGTAACAGGGCAGGGCCGAGGAAGGTATATAACGTAGTGACTAGGGTCGATCCTTCTGCGCGTACATTCTTGTCGGTATGCCCAAAGATTTTCGGTATGACCTTCATTATTGGCTTGACGTTTCCGACTACCTGAACCCCGAATGACCTGTAATCAGATCCTGCTCGCAAGGGGAACATACTGGATGATCTCGTTCAAGCACGATATCGTCCCGGCGACTACCTTTGGCTGCTTGGAGTCCAGTCCAACAAGCACTTCGGACTGATCTCAGTGTATGTCGACAAAAGCCGGAATTAACTCACCACAACCCCTTCACCTCCATTCTCCACTTCCACATACATGCAGCAGAGCTCTACACCTTTCTTTTTTGTACCCGCTCTGACTGAACCGAGAGCCTTATCCACCAATGAAGGGACAACATCCGTTCTCGTCCTTCCGTCAGTCTAACTCCCATATCCCATAAGCTCACCTAGAACTGCTTTCACCACTGTATTGAACAATGGCCAAGACTGCTTCCACACCTTTCTCCTGCGCTACAGCATTTGCGTCCAGACTCCATTTCTTCCTATATATGTCAGCCAGTAGCCTTGGAATAAGAAAGCTACTCACAGCAATGCTCCGTCCGAAACGAATGGACGAAAGAATGGATCTGTGTCTGAAGCCGTTTTTGCTGATTTGGCGATGACATCGTTGTAGGCCGAAAGACGGGCTTTCCAATTCTGCTCATCAGCTAGTATAACAGACTGTTAGCTGGCCTCTCACCTTGTGCTGACTACGCTCGACAATTGGGATCTGCGAGAAGTCCTCTTCCTGTGGAGGTTCGCCGTCCATCGTGAATTAAAGGTTGTGAACGAGTCGACAGGGAGAATTGTGAGCTAGGCTCGACTCTAACGATGGTTCCGACGATGCCGATGCCGTGGAACACAAGGGTAGGCTCTCCGGTACAGCTATCAGTAGGTGTGTTGTTGCCTTGTACCCAAGAATCAAGTGTTGACAGATATGAACCGTTGATTTGGGGACTCCACAAATCCATACACGCGACGCGACTTGCCACTCCAGTCCGCCACTCTCGGTGAAATACCGGTAATACCCCTTGCACCTCTGAGTAGTCGGTCTGCCTTCTGCGTCAGTCATCCTTATACATCTCCTCCTTGTCACATATAGTGGGACCCATCATGGCTGAATCATCTACATCGGCTTCTGCCGCACAAGCTCAGGTGCCAGGAAGAACATCAGGAAGAAATAAAGTCAAATCGCAACGAGCGCAAGATTCAGAGGACACAGCAAGAATGTTTGCGGCTGCTAAAGCTAAGCAGAAGGCTGATGCGGAAGCGATCGCAAGAGGGGAGGTACCTCCTTCGTCCATGATTACGCAAGAGGCCAAGGGCAAAAGCAGAACCAGTGGAGAAAAAGGCAAAGGGAAGGCCAGTAAGGAGGAAGTGTTTTGTTTGTGTAGGAAGCCCTCGGAGATTGAGGACGGACCTATGATTGAGTGTGCGGAGTGTAATGACTGGTGAGCCTTATTCTTTCTCAACGATCCGAGCAATGGTCTTTTGCAAAGTTCGTCTTGGCTTCAAAGTGCCCAGAAGCGCCGTATACCGGTACTTCGAAGACAACCCCAGGGCGTACAAGCATTACTAGACTACAATGTCAACATGCCCTCCTTTCTTCTGCTTCACCCATTATCCTCGTCGGAAATGTCCGCCGTACCTACAGCCGCTAATTTACAGGTTCCACTTCAAGTGTATAAACCTATCCGACGAACAAGCTGAGAAAATCCGTAAGTACCCCTTACCTGTCACGCGACCTGTAACCGACGAAATAGATGATTACATTTGCCAAGACTGTCATGAAGCCACAGGCAAGAATACGACAAGTAAGTCCAAGCCTGTACTGATCCCTCTCACATCGTTATCTCGGGTTTCAGTAGATAGTACATTATGTCATCCCCTATCTATACATTATCGCTGCGTATACTGCTTTCTGGGCTCGTCAGCTCTGCTATGCTCTATACTGTCATTCGTGTCTATGGATGATTGGACTAGGATCGCTCAGAGCGATCTTGTGCGTGCTGAAGTCCGGTCGTGAGACTGTTCTCAGAGCCATGTCCGCCCATTCCAGCACTCCCCCCCTCTGCCCACACCCCGTCACGTTGCTCCCTGCGTACAGATCAAGCTGACCGGCAGTGGTCCACGATGTGAACACATACAAGTCACCCTCCCCTCTCGCCGGAGAAGTCCCAGTGACCAAGCGTAAGCAAATCAAGGTGAGTATTCCAGCCCGTCTCTTGTGGCCGGACTGACGTAAGACCCGAGCGTCAGGGAACAAAGCCGGGCCATCATCCTCCACCAACTCGGACGATGGCGAAGGCTCATCTACATCCTCCGAGTCAGGCTCCGACGCAGAAGATGAGCTCCTCCAACGCAAACCAATCAAACGGCATCGATCTTCCCGAGACAACTCTAGGAAACCTTCCATCGATGTCAAGCCTGCTCGTCCTACACAGACTTCTCGCAAGAGTAATGTTGTACTACCAAAAGCTCGTATCTTTGTTCTTGACAAATTGGCAGAGCTTGTCCGAGGTATCTTTGGGAATAAGATGGATGAAGAGGGGATTAGTCGGTATGCCAAGAATGTTGAGGACAGTTTGTTTGAAGCTTTCAAGGATGGGATCGGATCAAAGGCAGTCGCTGGAGGTCGATACAAGTGAGTCAATTCAGAAAAACAAGAGGTGAACCAGGCTAATGGCAGAACGCAATTCACCCTACTCGACCGATCTTTACCGAAAGCCCGTCCGGAGCTACTGGAAGAGATCACCTCGTTCAAGATCGACGCCTCGAAAGTCGCTTTACTCAATTCGGCAGACCTCGCAACGGCCGAACGACTGGAAGAATTAGAACGAGCCAAGAGGACCATGCTAGAACAGACAGTCAAGCAAAAAGACAATCAAGGAGCGATCCGACTAGGTCGAGACGGGTTTGAACAAGTCGAAGATTTCCGCGAGAGGGATATGGGACTTCTAGCGAGACAAGAGCAAGCCGCGAGGAAGGAAGCGGCAAGGAGGGAATCTTGGAATCTGAATGAAGAAGGAGGATCGCCCGTTGTTCCTGATTCTCCCTTTGGAAGGAGGGATAGTGCATCTGCTACCCCTCAGATGGACAGGGTGCAGGCAAATACCCAGTCGCAGCCTCAGAGTCCGGTAGTCAAGCGAGAATCTGTAGATATTCGTCCTACTCCTACTCCTGTCCCTGCCTCAGTCCCTGTGACCAAGTCGCCTATCAAATCCAATTTCGGCCTTACATCTGCGTGGGGAGGTGCAGATGATTCCGAAGCCCAATCTCTTTCTTTGTCATTAGGCGATCAGTCCGCATTGGACTTGAGTGATATAGTACAGGAGCCAGAGGTGGACATTGCGATGGAAGTGGAGGAGATACCAGTCAAGCGAGAGATATTGGAAGACAAGCCCGTAGTCTGGTCTGGAGGGGTTCGTCCATTTCATCAACTTCGTAAAATTTGTCACTCACGCTCAGATTATGAACCCAGCAGTAGAGACCTCAAGACCTGTCAAGATGGAAGCACGTGTAGCAGCCAAAACATCGTTCATACCCCAATGGAATATCTTACTACCTCATGATCCAGTCGCCATAACCGGACGAGTACCCGTAAAAGCATCCCTTGCATATCTTTCCGAATCTCGCTTGAATCCAAGTAGAGAGCTTCTTACTGTCGTCTTCAGCCCAAGTGCGGGCAGTGAGGAGGACACGAAGGCATGGAACGAATTGATCGATTTTCATATTGCGAAAGAGTAAGTCCCTGACATCACCATTAGATAAAGCTGACATGTAGTCGACATGCGATATATCATCCACATGGAGCTCGACCTGATCGGCCTGTACCGAACTACGCCGCTAAAGAACTGTATCTCATCCCTCTCCGGCCGACCGACAAATTGCCGGAATTCACAGACCTCCTCGACGACTTCTCGGTACCTACTACACGAACCACCTCGATCTTCCTCGGTATATTCATCGGCGACAAGAAGACATTGTACCTTCCACCACCCGGTTTAGCCCCGAAACCTACCCCTACCCCGCCCGCTCCGGCTGTGTCACTCCCGAATGCGAAATTACAAGAACTCATGAAAAGTCTAAATCCAGCCGCTTTAGCTGGCGTACTGGGAGGATCCAAATCACCGATACTGCCACCGCCGCACCAACAACAGCAACAACAAGCTTATCAACCGTATGAACAGGGTGGTTATGGCCAACAACAATACCCTCCTCCAGGGCAATCATACTATCCACCTGCAAATAATGGTTACAATCAGTATAATAATCAGTATGCTGGTCATTCACCGTATGATCATCATCAGCAGTATAACCAGGGACATGGTAGTGGTGGAGCAACACCGGACTGGCAGAGCATGCCCCCACCTCAGAACAGGGATAACAGGGATAGAGATAGGCAGCAAGGTTGGGAAAGGAGGTACTAGGGGGTTTTCTCGAGTGATCCGATTTTGATCTTAATTGTACGATAGTCAATGGTACGAGCTGGATATAATATGAATCGATGTATAGTAGTGTAGTCTCATCTGCCCAAACGTGAAACGTTGCACTTACTACCCACAGCTATGCTCGAGGGTGGGGACAAGTGGGGTGGAGGCGGATATTTCCGGACATCAGAAATCTAACTTTCGAATCAACTCCCCTTTGCACACTTACTTTACATGCTCACAAGATCACGCATAGCTCGGCAGCTCGGGCGAGTCCCGATCAAGGCTTGTAGGAGCTTTGCAACGCATCAAGACGGATGGGAGACTGTGATCGGCCTAGAGATACATGCTCAACTTCGCACTGGGCACAAGCTCTTTTCTGGTATGTTTTTGTGCGTGTGAAGGATCAGCTGAGATTTAGCCGCCAAGACCTCATACAATGATTCAATCAACACCAATACTCATCTCTTCGATACCGCCGTGCCAGGTACACTGCCTGTGCTAGACCTCAAGGCGATAAGCCTTGGCGTAAAGACAGCTTTGGCATTACAATGTGCTGTCGTGCGTCCTCCAAATCCCCTTTGCACCCTGTTGCTGACCCTCAGAACCAACGCTCAACGTTTGATAGGAAACATTACTTTTACCATGATATACCGAATTCTTACCAAATTACGCAGCACTACAACCCCTTGGCCAGGGGTGGGAAGATGGTCATTGAAAGGGGAGACTTTGGGAACATTAGGGATCTAGTGGTCGGCATCAATCAATTACAGATTGAACAGGTATGACATGAAACATCATACGAAACGAGCTGATAGTTAGGATACTGCCAAGACACAGACAATAGGCACCGAAGTGCTGATAGACCTCAACAGGGCCGGTACGGGATTGATGGAAATTGTCACTGAACCCGATATGCGGTATGTCAGCGCTTGTATGCTCTTTGTTTTAGCTGATGACAGCTCGCCAGAGGAAGCGGGAGCATTCGTCCGGAAACTCCAACAAATGCTCCGCCGCCTAGGCTCTTGTGAGGCGGATATGGAGAATGGGCAACTCCGGATAGACGTAAATGTATCAGTACACAAGCCCGGCACCCCATTCAATACCCGATGCGAAATCAAGAATATCAATTCGGTTCGATTCCTACAGCAAGCAATAGAATCAGAGCGAAGGAGACATATACGGCATTATGAGAATTCGAGCGAGGATTTGAAACAGGAGACTAGACAATTTGACGAGGTCAGGGGAGAGACCTATTCATTGAGATCGAAGGAGGAAGCGGAGGATTATAGGTATATGCCTGATTCGAATCTACCCGCTATGATCTTCGAAGAGGTCAGCTATCTCGTTCGTCTGATCCGGCAAAGCTGATGTTCAGGGATATCTGGAGACAATTGAGAAGGGCTTGCCGGAGATGCCATGGGATACAGTCAAGCGATTGACGAAATACTATGGAGCAACGAAGAAAGATGTCGAGACCTTGCTTGGACTAGATGAGTACGACGGTCAGGGTATACAGTACTTTGAAGAAATCACTGGAGGGGACGCGACGCTGGGTAAAAGGACTATCAATTGGTATGATCAAACCCTTTGTCTGATCGGCAAGGGCGGTCTCTGACGACCAGGATTGCACATGAACTACTGGGTCAACTTGGGAAATCCGAAATCACGTGGACTGCCGATCTGATACCCTCGGCCCTGATGAAGGAGATCATACAAGCTATAGAGGGGAACACAATAAACGGTAAGCTGGTAGACTGACTAAACAGAGGCGAAGCTGACGAGCAGGGACGACCGGTAAAGCCATCATTCGTCATCTCATCGTTACCCCTTCCGACTCTACCCGGACCCTGCCTGAACTCTTGAAAGACCTAGGTCTGGATCAAGCGCCATCTGGCGATTTAGAAGATACTTGTCGTGCTGTAATCGAGAGCTTGCCTGATGTAGCTACGACGATACGGAAAGGGAACGATAAACCTATCATGAGGCTTGTTGGGGAGGTTATGAAGAGGTCTAAAGGAAGGGCGGATCCTAAGGAGGCTAGGAGGATCTTAGTGGACATGCTTCAAGAGTAATCGGACTCGCGGCGCTGTGACTGGTATACATGCGACTCTTCAACCTTTTCGGCCAAGAACTCCATTGCAGGCAAATGAAAGCGACACATCTCTCCTCAAGAGGAATTGACCCTGGGAGCGCATCAGTCTCGGCTAGCGAAACGCGGAACGGTGAAAGAAAGGCCATTCCATGGATATCGACTCTAGATACCCTTTTCTGTCTATTCAAAGAAGAACTGGTACTGGTAAACCGCACATGATCACATAGCACATCATATCATAGCAGATTACCATTGTACAACAACACATGAATACAAAGCCAAAGGCGTCGTCCCGTCACTCCCTCCTTAGCTTCTTGAGGCCGCTAAGACAGCCTTCCAGTGAGCCTCATGATCCGCCTCGGCTCCCGCTTCATTCCATCGCGCCGATAAAGCCCTCATGACCTCCCCATGTGATGATCCAGGAAGAGCAGCTTTAGCCGTCTTCATATTCTGCTTGAGGTAAACTTGTTCATCAGCTGAATCCTACTTTGCAAGATCTGGGAGAGCTTACCTTGGAATGTGGAAGTACCTCTTTGTTTGGTCTCGAAGAGGGGTTCAAGTTTACCTTTACATACCCCACATCCTTGTTTCTCGATATCAATCGCTTGTGATTAGCTCAGTTTCCCAAGTAGAAGGTTTAGCAGGACACACATTTGGAATGCCTCTTGTAGACCTTCTTGCAATCTTTACAACTCCAGTGATATTTATACTCGATCACATAATCGTGTTTTGTCGTTACTTCCAGATCACTCCTCTTTCGCATGACTTTTCGACCCCTAGACATCAGCTGAGCTGTAATGCATAATGAAGCTGGATTACCAAGATTTGAAGATCTTTCCATGAGGATTCTTGAATTCCTTATCGATAACCCAGCATGCAACTTGCTGTCAGTAATGTCGTTCATGGGGACTTACGATGACACATTTCATGAGCGACTGTACTGAGTACTTGTTCTGACCGTCAACACTTTTCACGAGCATCATAAGTGACACACCTTCACCAGTACAAACCTTCTCCGAGAGCTGGATTGCCATGTCCCACGAACTCTCCCCGCCTGGATGTCGACGTCTTTCATCAGCATACATCAAAGAAGGGAGCCGACATGACTTACCGCTTTCGCTGTGCAGTGCCAGCGGTAGTCAACAATCGCTTGTTCCAAATGATCTTTGCCCCAGCGCCGTCCGGACCGAGTTGCCCATCAAAGACCCTCTTGTCAAGGTCATCAAATACCTCCTGAGCGATCCGCACACGCTCAATTGCCCATTTGGGGGTTTTGACGCCCTTCTTTGCTGTGGCCTTGCCCTTTCCAGCCGGTCTACCAACGATTGTGAGATCGTCAACTGCATCCAGCAGGTCTTCCGTATCACTTTCTACGTCCGGCAGATCTTGGTCACTTTCTTCAAACTCGAGAAAGTTCAGTCCGGAAACTCGACCTATTTTGGGATGAGATACAGCTTCTTCGATCAGAATGTCGCTATCGGCGTCCGAATCGTCAATTTGGGTCGGACGATCGACTTTGAGTTCAACGATATCACTATTCTCCTCTTCTGACTCAAATCTTTCTCGGTGACTGCCCTCTGAATCAGATAAGAAGCTGACCTCGTCATCATCCACGATAAAATCCTTGAGCGATCCCTCGCTCTCGTCCAGGTGGTATTCGTACTCATCCTCAGGCTCGTCCTCTTTTGCGACGGTATCCAAGAATTCCAAAAAGGCTCGCCGGCGCGGCTTCGAAGTTGGTGTCGTGGTCGGCAGTTTGTCGATGGTAGGTTTAACATCCGTGATTTGCAAGCTGTAGAGGTCGGGTTTGACATCGGTATGTTTGACAGCTTCGCCCATACTGCTTTCTGTCGGCGATACTGAGCGGGAAGAGAGAGAATACGATTGTCCGCGTATGTCCTCCTTTTTGGTGGACAAGGCCGACCTGGAAGGATCCGGCACTGGTGACTCGTGCTCGGAGTCAGAATATCCGGTTGTACTTCTCGGCAGCGAGCTTGACGACGATGCTGACAGTGATCGCACTCGTCTAGGAGGGGGAGGTGGCGAGTCACTAGCGAACAAGTCGAGCAAGTCGGTCTTAGTAGTCGAGGGAGTACAGTGGCTGGCTGAGGTTCTATTTGTAGGAGCTCGATATCGAGGGGAGTCGCAGGTCAGAGAACCCTCACTTTGTGGTGGAAAGCCAAGAGATGCGGAGCATGGGGATGGGTCTGGGCTGTCGAATGGCAAGAATAGCGGTGTTGAACTCGCATCGCCGGCCGAGGCCCGCGCATCTCGCTTGGGTGAGGGTGAAGGCGACGGAATTGATTTCGGTACGGCTGATGCAGATGCCGTAGCCTGGCTAATACGTTAGCAGGGCAATGAAGTCTGGACAAGTACTGACTGCTCTAGGTTCAGACCATCTAGAAGGCTTTCCAACGCTGTTATATCAGGCTTAATGTCCTTTCCTGCGGACTCCCCAGTCTTTAGAGCCGTCGCTGCTGCTCCCGCGCCGAGCTCGGAGCTCCCCTCCGCTACTGCCTCATCCAAATCCGGCTCAACCTTTGGCTGCACTGAGGCCTTGGATTTTGTTGCTCTGAGGGTGACTATAGGCATCGTGTTCTTCACTGAAGGGCTCTCAGGTTCCACCTTCGGCTTGATGTCGCTCGAAATCTTCAGAGGAGTAAAGATACCTCGCTTCTTAGGAGTCTGCCCTTTCTTGCGAGTGACGGTGAAGTCGATTTTCTTGGGAGTTTGGCCTAGAGTCAGCCTGAGTCCGCCTTGCTGACCTTGTGGCTCACTCTCCAAGATGAACTCATCGTCATTGTCGATATCAATGACCTCTAATGGCTTCCTACCTCGGGACATTGCTTTCTGATAATGGATATAATGAGTGGATGTTGATGCGAAATCAGTCGCGTCTCGATGCTTATCCTTTGACTTAATTGATCCCGCCACTAAGATTGTCGGATTTTTAGGAGATTGTCGACTCGAAGTACAAAGGTCATCCAAAGCACACCTTTCACCTATATACTACCACTCCCTGCTAGACAGCTATACACCTGTCGATTGCCCAAAACGCGACTCTTTCGATCCATACGCAGTTTCGTACCGCGAACTCGATTTTCACCCGTCTCATTTTCCGTTATTCCACACCGAACTATGGCCTCCACCGCACCGCCCGTCGTGGCTTCTCACCCTTTGGTGAACCCGGCTTATGATCTCAAAGAATTGCCTTCAGTGCCAGGAGCTAGGCCTGACCGAGTCGTACTCGACGCTTTCAAGCTTGGAGCTGCCAAGCTAGTTGCTGAAGCTTGGGATGTCGACGTCGCAAAGGTCTTTGCCTCTGTTGATACCAGCAAGTTCGGTTGTGTGATGACGAGATCCAGCTGATGGTCAGGCAAGAAGGGAGCGGACCTCTCGGTCGCTATCCCCAGGTTCTTCAAGAAGGATCAGGCGGATTGGGGAAAGAAAGTTGTCGACAAGGTATGCTCGAGCGCTCGTTGACATGGCTGATTTTAGTTTGAACCCTCTGCTCTTTTTGTCAAAGTAGAGCTAGTCGGTGTTTTCATCAACTTCCACTTCAAGTGAGTCTAATACGACACAGCAAATGCTAATAGCAGCAAAGCAAGCTTCACATACCATACTCTCCGAACCATCAACCTTGCATCCCGAGCAGCCGAGCAGAACCCAACATCACATAGCGAAGCATACGGAACTAACCCTACCGAGGGCAACGGCAAGCACATGCTAATCGATTTCTCTTCGCCAAACATCGCCAAGCCTTTCCACGCCGGTCATTTGAGGTCCACCATCATCGGTGCCGTTGTCGCCAACTTGTATGAAGCCATGGGCTGGAAGGTCACTCGACTGAATTACCTTGGAGATTGGGGAACACAGTACGGTCTGTTGTCAATTGGTTTCGACCGATTCGGAAACGAGGAGAAGCTTTTGGAGAACCCCATCAGGCATTTGTTCGATGTCTATGTCGCCATCAACGAGGAGAAGGCCAAGGAGAAGGCTCGAATTGATGCTGGAGAAAAGCTAGATTTAACACAGACTGTTCATGGACAAGCACAGCGAGTCTTTAAAGCTATGGAAGATGGTGAGCTATATTTTTCGAGTGAAACATCGAGTGGGGCTGATGTCAGGTGACGCAACTGCTCTCGCACAGTGGTCTCGATTCCGAGATCTATCGATTGTCAAGCTAAAGGAGGTTTACGAGAAGCTAAACATCCACTTTGATGTATTCTGGGGAGAGTCCCAGGTATCGACAGACTCAATGGACCGAGCTATCAAGGTTGTTCAGGAAAAGAATTTGACTTGTGAGGATCGTGGGGCGTTGTTGGTGGATTTGACCAAGTTCAAGATGGACCGAGCTATCGTTAGGAAGGGTGGTGAGTACCGCTTGTGTGATAGTCGTGATGACGCTGATAACAGACGGAACCACCATTTACCTCACTCGTGATTTGGGAGGAGCATACGACAAGTACCAGAAGTACAAGTTCGACAAGCACATTTACGTTGTCCAGTCTGCCCAGACATTACATTTCAACCAGCTTTTCAAAACACTCGAATTGATGGATGAAGAATTCGCCAAACCCGGTATGCTCGAACACATCAACTTTGGAATGGTCAACGGTATGTCGACTCGAAGGGGAACTGTCAAGTTCCTCGATGATATCATCGACGAGGCTACCGATGTCATGCACGAGCAAATGAGGAGTAACGAGGACAAGTACGCCCAGGTCGAAGAGCCAGAAAGGACCAGTGCGGTCATTGGTGCATCTGCAGTCAAGATCCAAGACATGTCTGCCAAGAGGTAAGTCACGCCCTGTTGGCTCTGACTGACGGCAGGATCAACGACTACAATTTCGACATTAAACGATGTACATCATTCGAAGGTGATTTCGGACCATTCATTCAATATTCTTACGTCCGATTATGTTCCGTTCAACGAAAAAACCCAAACGTTGTTGTCCCTACTTCAGTCGACGAGATTGATCTATCGATTCTAGACGAGGCAAAAGTACACGACATCATCAATCACTTGGCCGCATATCCCGATGCAGTCACTACCGCCTACAACAAGCGTGAACCATCAACATTGGTTACATGGTGTTTCAGGATGGGTCATCTGGTCGGTTCCGCATGGGAGACTGTCAAGGTCACACATTCCACCGAAGAGGAGGCTAGGGCGAGGTTGTTCTTGTATGTCAATGTCAGGGACGTGCTTGGTCACGCCATGAAGTTGTTGAGTCTGACTTTGATCGAGAGGATGTAGAGTTGTCAGAGTACACAAGTTCACATGCATCGCCCATGCAAGAGACTCAAGTTCCTTATTCGCCTGCTGTCGGACCGCGACACCATCAAGCATTTTACCAGTCAGAAGGTGTATCTCCCACCCCCTG
>Ga0265780_10003852_pt1 | contig 19570 bp, 16 predicted proteins | sample P1T30metagenome_FD_192432 | JGI IMG/M metagenome (GOLD analysis project Ga0265780, IMG submission 192432) | Plant litter microbial communities from East Loma Ridge, Irvine, California - P1 T30 | ecosystem: Environmental > Terrestrial > Plant litter > Unclassified | place: USA: California...
GCTGCGCTGGCTGTACGTGCTGGGCGGCCTGTCCGGCTGCGCCTGCATCGCCACCGGCCTGTTCTTCTTCGTCGAGAAGCGCAAGCGCCAGCACGCCAAGCAGGGCGTGAGCGGCGCCCGCGTGGTCGATGCGCTGGCGGTCACGGTCGTCACCGGCATGCTGGTGGCCACCCTGTCGATGCTGATCGCCAACCGCCTGCTGCCTGACGTCATGCCGGCCGGCTGGCCGCTGCGCGGCGCCATGGAAAAGAATATCTTCTGGGGCAGCTGGCTGCTCGCCGGCGCGCACGCCTACTGGCGCACCGCGGCCGTGGCCGCGGGCCGCCTGGCCCCGGCCTGGCGCGAGCAGTGCCTGGCGATCGCCGTGCTGGCCATCGCCGCGCCCTTGATGAACTGGATCACGACGGGCGACCACCTGCTGCGCACCATCGGTTCGGGCTACTGGCCGGTGGCCGGCGCCGACCTGTTCATGCTGGCCAGCGCCGCGCTGGCCGTGCTGGCCGCGCGCAAGCTGCAACAGCGCGCCGAGCGTCCGCTCGCCGTCAAGAACGTTGCGCTGGAGGCGAACCATGCCTGACGCGCTGCTCCTCCTCGCCGCCCTGCTCTCGTGCGTGCTCGGCATGGGCTGGTTCGCCCTGTCGATGGACGTGCATTGGGCCCAGGTGCGCGGCGCCGCGCCACGCGCCGGCGCGCCGGCCGGCACGCTGCGCCTGCTGGGCGGCGCCGCGCTGCTGCTGTCGCTGGTCCTGTGCCTGACGGTGGATTCTCCCTCGATCGCGGTGCTGGTCTGGTGCATGGCGCTGGCCGGCGCCACCCTGGCGATCGCCTTCACGCTGACCTGGCGCGCCAGCATCCTCAAGATGCTGGTATTCTGGACAAGAACCAGCGCCCGGTGATGGTCCCTGGGGTGTGCGTTCGCGCACCCCGTCGGCATTGCCGCGGTGCTGTGGGGCTGGCGCCGCCGGCCCCACGCCGCATGTCCTGAACCATGTTCCCAACCATCTGAACGGAGAATGATCATGCCCTACGCACTGCCACCTCTGCCCTATGCCTACGATGCGCTCGAGCCGCATTTCGACGCGCGTACGATGGAAATCCACCATACCAAGCACCACCAGGCGTACATCACCAACGTCAACAACGCCCTGGCCGAAGCCAATGTCGGCGAGATGCCGGTCGAACAGCTGATCGCCGACATCGGCGCCCTGCCGCAGCAAGTCCAGAACGTCGTGCGCAATAATGGCGGCGGCCACGCCAACCATGCGCTGTTCTGGACCGTGCTGAGCCCGGAAGGCGGCGCGCCGTCGGGCAAGCTGGCGCAGGCCATCGACGACGACCTGGGCGGCTTCGACCGCTTCAAGGACGCCTTCACCAAGGCCGCCCAGACCCGCTTCGGTAGCGGCTGGGCCTGGCTGACGCTGGGCAAGGACGGCAAGCTGCTGGTCGAAAGCAGCGCCAACCAGGACAGCCCGCTGATGGGCCAGTTCGCCGGCCTGTCGGGCGGCACCCCGATCCTCGGCCTGGACGTGTGGGAGCATGCGTATTACCTGCAGTACCAGAACAAGCGCCCAGACTATATTTCCGCCTTCTTCAACATCATCAACTGGAAAGAAGTCGAGCGCCGCTACGAGGCGGCCCTGGGCAGCCAGGTAGGCTGACGGGCTGACCATGCCGGCGGACTGAACCGCCATGGCCGCGCGTGCAAGGCGCGCGGCCATGCGCTGCAAACGACGAGGGCGAGCCGCATGGCTCGCCCTTGTCGCTTCGCGCCTCCTTGACTACAGTGTCAGGTTCAGCGACAGGTAGGCGGCACGGCCATTGCCGGACGAGTACATCGGCTGAGCCTGGCTCGCTGGCCAGAAGAAATTGTCGTACCAGGCGTACGCATAACGGCGGTCGGCAAGATTCTTGACCTGGACGTCGACGCTCACGCGCGGCGTGACCGCATAGCGCAGATTGGCGTCGAACAGCACGAAGCCGCCGAACTTCCCCAGCTGGTTCGGGCTGTCGATGAAATAATCGCCCTGCGCCCGGCCCTGCAGGCCCAGGTGCCAGCGCGGCGACGGATGCAGATCCAGGCCCACGGTCGAGATATGGCGCGGCGTCGAGAACACTTCCTTGCCGGCCAGCGAGACGCCGTCGGCGCCGAACGCACTGACCACCCCGGCCTTTTGCAGCGAATGCGAGGCCCACACCTCGACCTGGTCCGTGATCTTGCCCGACACTTGCAGGTCGATACCCTCGCGCCGCGTCCGGCCCAGCCCCACTGTGGTGCCGGTGGCCGGCATGTTCGCCACTTCGCCGGTCGCATCCTGGCGCCAGATGGCCAGGCGCAGGTCGGAGCGCGCGCCCGGCTTGAGCTTGACGCCGACTTCCTGGCCGGTGTTGATCGAGGCGTCGAAACGGGCCTGGCCCGGCAGCAGGTAGGCCGGCGCGACCGAGCCGGTCAGGATCTGGAAGGTGCGGCCCCAGTTGGCATACACGCTGATATCGTCCGCCGGGCTGTACACCATGCTGAACTTGGGCTGCTTGATCCAGCCGTAATCCTGCAGGGCGGCAGAGCCGCCGCCCGGCAGCGGATTGCTGCCGGTGAAGCGGTCGACCCGGTAGCCCGGCACGAGGCGCAGGGTATCGGTGGCCTTGATCACCGCCTGCACATAGGCGCCGACGTTGTTGAGGTAGTAGCGGTCGTTGTTCTGGGTCGTCGCCGGCGTGCCGAAGTCGGACGGCAGCGCGTAGTTGTAGCGCAGGCGCCGGTAGCGGTTGTCCTGGCGCTCGGTGTTCACGCCGCCATCGACCGTCACGCGCGCGCTGGCGCGCCAGGTCAGCGTGCTCATGAAGCCGCGCTGCTCCTCGTCCCACAGGCGGCGCTGGCGCGGCGCCGTGCCGGCCGGGTTGCTGGTGAAGGTCACGCGGCGGTCGTCGTGGTATTCGTTGTAGTAGAACTTGTTGCTGAGGAAAGCGTCCGGCGAGATCTGCCAGTCGAGGTAGGCGCTGGCGTGGCGCATGTCGCGGTTGGTCACATCGTTGGCGTTCTTGCTCGGGGACTGGCGGCGGTCCTGGTCCAGTTCGGCCTGCGTGAGAAAGCCGGGTTCCTCGGCATCGTGCGCGTAGCTGCGCAGCACCAGGCCAGCGCTCAGGGATCTGTCCTTCGACGTCAGGAACCATTTGCCGCCGAGCGAGTATTTATCGGAGTCGCCATGCTCCCGGTAGCTGTCCGACCTCTGTTTGGCCGCGAAGTAGTTCTGCGCGAATCCATTGGCCTCGCGCCCGTACGCCAATTGGGCCTCGCGGGTATTGAAGCTGCCGACAGTGAAGCGGCTGTCGAGATAATTGCCGCCCTGGCGGGTGCCGACATTGATATTGCCGCCGATATTGTGCAGCCCGTAGCGCGGATCGTTGGTGCCGCGCACCACCTCGATGAAGTCGACCTCGAGCGGGAAGATCATGTCGATGAAGCGCTGGTTGCCGCTGTTGACATTACTCGGGATGCCGTCGAGCAGCACTTTGATGCCATTGATATAGCCTTCGCCATTGAAGGCGCGGAAACTCGCCTTGCCCGACTCGGCGCCCATCCGGGTCTCGGTCAGCTGGATGCCCGGCAGCTGGCCCACCAGTTCCCAACTGTTCATCACGTTCTTGTCCTCGATCTGGTCGGCGCCCAGCACGTCGACCGAGGTCAGCACCGTGCTGGAGCGCAGCGCGCCGGCGTCGCGCTGCGCGCTGACGCGCACCTCGCCCATGACGATCTTCGGGTCGGCCGCGTGGGCAAGCGACGCGCACAGGGGCAGCGCGGCCGCCAGCGCGTGAGGGAGGAGCTTCATCATCATTGTCGAGGACCTGGTGGAACAGCGCGGGAAAGCGATGCCGGTTTATAGGATTCGATAATGATATCCCATTCTCAATAAAGCCGGCAAGCAGTGGGGGCCACCCCTACCCGCCGGGCGCCGGCGGACGCTCAATCCATCGTCGCGCCCGACCGCCTGACCAGCGCCGCCTGCTTCGCCAGCTCGGCGCGCAGGAACGCCTCCGCCTGTGCGGGCGTGCTGGCGACGATCTCCACGCCGTGCCGCGCCAGCGCGGCGCGCCCCTCGCTTGACGCGAGCACCTGGTGCGACAAGGCGTGCAGCCTTGTCACCAGCGCCGGGCGCATGCCAGCCGGCGCCACCAGGGCGATCCAGGCGTCGTAGCGGTAGCCGGCCAGGCCCTGCTCGGCCAGGGTCGGCACGCCGGGCAGCAGGCTCGAGCGGGCAGCGCCCGACAGGCCCAGCGCACGCACCTTGCCGGCCTTGACGAGCGGCGCGGCCACCGTCACCGCCAGGAAGGCGAAATCGATCCGCCGGCCCAGCAGGTCCGTCACCATCTGCGCCGATCCCTGGTAGGGCACGTGCCGCACATCCAGGCCGCCGGCCTCGGACCGGAACAGTTCGGCGGCCAGGTGCAGGATGCTGCCGTTGCCACCCGAGCCGTAATGGAGCCGGCCCGGGCGCTCCCTGGCCAGGGCGATCAGGCCGCCGGCGTTGGTGACGGGCAGCGAGGGAGTCGCCACCAGCACCAGGGGAAAACGGCCGACCACCGTGATCGGCGTGACGCCGCCGATCGGATCGTAGGGCATCGACGGGTAGAGCGCGGGATTGATGACATGGTTCGACGCGACCATGGCCAGCACCGACCCATCGTTGGGCGCGCGCACCAGCTGCGCGGTGCCGGGCACACCGCCGGCGGCTGGCAGGTTCTCGACCACCACCGGCCGGCCCAGCGCCTGCGCGAAATGCTGCCCCATGAGGCGCGCCGCGACATCGGCGGTGGATCCCGGCGCCAGCGGCACGATGATGCGCACGGGCGGTTCGGCGCGGCCCGGCGCCGGCGCCAGGGACAGGCACGCAAGCAGCGCCAGGGCCGGCGCAATCCGCTGCCACGGTGTCGTGCGCTGCATGCCGCTCCTCACTTTCGCGAATGACGTCATTCATCACCTCCGCTCGGCGCCCGCCCGCCCGGCCAGCGCCGGCGGCGCCGGTAGGCGATCCGCGCGGGCAGCGACAGCAGCACCCGCGTGCCGTGGCGCGGGGCGCTGTCGATGGCGAGCGTGGCGCCGATCCGCTCGGCCCGTTCGCGCATGCCGCGCAAGCCCCAGTGGTCGGGCCGTCCGTGCTCGCCCAGCCAGGCCGGATCGATGCCGCAGCCGTCGTCGTCGACGTTCATGGCGAACGAGGCGAAGCGGTAGACGAATTGCAGGCGCACCTGACCTGGCTGCGCATGCGCGAAGGCGTTGCGCACTGCTTCATGGCCGATGCGGTAGACCTCTTCGAGGATGGCGGGTTGCAGGTCCTTGGGCGCGCCTTCGATCACCAGCGTGAAGCCGCAGCCATGCTCGCGCGCCAGCACCTGGCCGGCGCCGGCCAGGGCTTCGTGCAGTTCCCGCGTGTCGAGCGGCCCGCCGCGCAGCGCGCGCACCCGGTCGCGGCCCTCGATCAGCACCTGGTCGGCTCGCAGCAAGGCCTGCTCCAGGCTGCGCCTGACCGTGGCGCCGGGCGGCAGCAGGTCGGCCGCCGCCTGGAACCGCAGCACCAGGCCGTTCACACCCTGCAGCAGGGTGTCGTGCAGCTCGCGCGCGATGCGCTCGCGCTCGCGGTGGCGCTCCTGCAGCCGGTCACGCATCCGCTCGGCCGCGCGCCGCGCCGTGGCCCGGTACAGCAGCCATCCGGCCGCCGCCAGCAGCGCGGCGAGCGCGGCCAGGAATAGCGGATGGCGATAGAACACCCGCGCGACCTCGAACGACAGGCTGGCCTCGCGCACGCTCGGCACGCCGTCGCGGTTGAACGCCATCACGCGAAAGCGGTAGCGGCCCGGCGCCAGGCCGGTATACGTGGCCTGGCGCGCGCGGCCCGCGTCCAGCCAGTCGCGGTCGTAGCCATCGAGCCGGTAGCGGAACGACAGGCGTTCCGGGGCGGCCAGGCTCAGCGCCGTGTAGTCGATGCCGACCCGCTGCACGCTACTGCCCAGGCGCAGCGCCTGCGTCAGCGGCGCGGCCGCGCCGTCGAACCGCACCCCTTCGATCACGGCCACCGGCGGCGGCGCCTGCGGCGGCAGCCGCGCAGGATCGAGCCAGGCCACGCCGCCGCTGGTCGAGAACCACAGGCGCCCATCGGTGCCGCGCACCGCCGTGGGCAGCGGCAGCACCTGCTGCGGATCGTTGGCCAGGCCGCCCATCGCATCGAAGGAGCGATAGCGGATCCGGTGGCCGGGATCGGCGCCGGCGCGCGCCAATTCGGCGGCGGCGATCTGGAAGATGCCGGAGCGCGTGTGCAGCCACAGGTCCGCGCCCTCCCCCGCTGGCGCGGGCACCGGGACGATGGCGTAGATATTGTCGAACTGGCCGTCGCGCGGCAGTGGCAGGCGACGGAACCGGCCGCCCTCGATGACGCCGAGTCCGTGCTGCCCACCGGCCCAGGTGCGCCCGGCATCGTGGGCCAGCGCCGTGACATGGCCGATCTCCAGGGCCTGGCCCGCGCCCCAGCGCCGCTCCTCGCCGGCGCGGCGCGCGGCAAGCAGGCCGTCGCGGTAGCCGAACCAGGTCCAGCCATCGGGCGTGGCCAGCGCGTTGACCGGCATGGCCTGGCTGGCGCGCAGCCCGGCGCCGGGCGCCGCGCTCCACTGCCCATCCTGCAGCCGGAACAGGCCGACGCGGTTGACCGAGACCCAGAGCGCGCCGGCGGTGTCGCCCGCCATCGCCCGCACCGGGGTATCGGCGCCGGCGCCGGGTGGCAGCGCCGCGACGCGCACGAGCCGCTGGCCGTGCGCGCGCCAGATGCCGCCCGGCCCGGCCATCCACACCACGCCGTCGTGGTCGCGCACTGCGCTGTTGACCGGCGCCGGCAACGCCAGCTGTTCGACCCGCCCGGCGTGCAGGCGCAGCGCCGGTCCATTGCCGGGACCGGCCCACAGGCTGCCGTCGGCACCGGCCGCCAGCGCCACGTTCACGGCGCCTGGCGGCAGGAGCGCCGGCAGCAGGATGCGCTGCCGGAAGCGATCGAGGCCGGCATTGGTGCCGACCCACAGATTGCCTTCGTCATCCTCGTGCAGCTTCCAGACGAAATCCGAGCTCAGGCCCTGGCGCGCGCCGAACACAGCGGCGCCGCCCAGCGCGGCCAGGCTGGCCGGCGCACCGACATGGAGCAGGCCGCGCCCCGCGGTGCCGAGCCACAGGCTGCCGCCGCGGTCGAACAGCAGGGCGATGGCCGGCGCCGCCAGCTGCGTGCTGGCGGCTGCGAACCGGGTCCCGTCGTGCACCACGCGGTGCAGCTTGCCGCTATAGCGTTCTGCCACCCACAGCGCGCCATCCGGCGCCTGCGCCAGCTGGCCGGGACGCTCCAGCGCCACCCCGGTGTCGACGAAGCGTCGGGCCCCGGGCCCCTGGTGGAACAGCCGCTTGTCGCTGGCGACCCACAGGGCGCCGTCGCGCCCGGCCAGCACGGCGCGCGCGCTGTGCCCGCTGAAGCCCCGTTCGGGACCGATGCGCTCCCAGCGGCCGCCCACGAAACGGGCCAGCCCATCGTCGGCGGCCGCCCACAGCGCCCCACCGGGCCCGCGCGCCATGCCGTACACCATGCCCTGCGGCGCGCCCGGCGCCCACTCGCGCGGGCCCGGCACGGCGCCGCGCACACGGCGCACCCCGCCACCGCGCAATCCGACCCACACGCTGTCGCCGTCGGCCAGCAAGGACGCAACGATGGCAGGCGAATCGTCCGCCACCGGCTGCTGGCGCGCGAAGCGCAAGCCATCGAAGCGCACCAGCGATTCATTGGTGCCGAGCCACAGATACCCGTCGGCGGCCTGGGCGATCGCGCCGACCTGGCTCGGGCCACCGTCGGCGGCGAGCCAGCGCCGGTGCTCGAGGCGATCGAGCGGCCCGTCCGCCGCTGCGGCGAACGCTGGCCCGGCCAGCAGTGCGGACAGGGAAACCACGAGCACGAGCACGCCCCCGAGCGCAGCGCCAATGCCGCGCGTGATGGCGGCGCGCATGGCCGGAAGTTGCGTGATTCTCATTGCCGGATAATAGCATCGGCGCCCGTCACTACGGGCCGCCTGCGGTCGACTGCCAGTGTCGCCAGCCGCCCGGCGCCAGCCATGCCGCCAATCGATAGCGCGCCAAACGGTGCCGCTCTTCGCCATCGGGCTGCGCGATGCATGCGCGCTTCGCATAAGTCTCATGCCCTGCCACGCTCTACCGACGCGCCGCGCGAGCGCCTATCGTTCGTCCAGGGCCAAGCAGCCCGCGCCTTCCCGGGCATTGCTGTCTTGGCAGGCCCGGGCAATGCTGGAACCTTCCAATTTTTTATGAAAGATACACGATGACGATTACCATCTACGGCGACCTGGGTTCGGGCAGCTACCGCCGCGTCGCCACTGCCGCCAGCATCATGGGCATCGGGTTCGAGCACGCGAATGTCGACCTGTTCAAGGGCGAAAGCCATACGCCGGCATTCCTGAAGCTCAATCCCCACGGGCTGACGCCGGTGCTGCAGGAAGGCGACACCATCCTGTGGGAAGCATCCGCGATCAACCTCTACCTGGCAGGGAAAGCCAATTCCTCCCTGCTCGGCAATAGCGCGCGCGAGCGCCACGAAGTCCTGCAATGGATGTTCTGGTCGGGCGAGCAGTGGCGCGTTTTCGCGACGCTGCTATTCAACGAGCGTGTCGCCGGCCGCGTGCAGGGAAAGGCCGAGAACGCCCCGGTCGTCGCACTGCTGCTTGCGCACATGCGCACGGCCGCCGCGGCGCTGGACGCGCACCTCGCCACCCGCGACTTCATCGTCGGCGACGCGCTGACGCTGGCCGACATCGATATCGCGGCCCCGTTCTCGCAAGTGCCCAGGACCAGGGCGCCCTTCGCCGAGTTCGAGCACCTGTGGGCATGGCAGCAGCGCCTCCTCGACACGGTGCCGGCATGGGCCAGCTCCAAGCGCGACCTGGACGAGCGGATGGATGCATTCCTGGATTCCCTCGGCGTCGCCTTCTGAGGTTCCCGCGACCCCATTGCAGCCAGCAGCCATCAGCCAGCCTTCAGCGCAGCGCGTACGGCGTCGCCGCCAGCTGCTCCTCGACAAACGCAATGAAGGCCCGGGCCTGCGAACTGGCGTGGCGCGCGCCGCCTGGCAGCACCGCCCACAGGTCGAGGGTTGGCATGTTCCAGTCGGCCAGGACCTCCACGACATGGCCGCTGTCGAGTTCTTCCTGGAAGATCCATTCGGTGGCAACCGCCACCCCCAGGCCGGCCAGCACCGCAGCGCGGATCCCCTCCAGGGCGCTGATGCGCAGCTTGGGCCGCAGCATGACCTCGGTCGACTCCCCATCCCTGGAAAAGACGATGTGGTCGCCGCCCTCGCCGCGCGACAGGACGATGGCGGCATGCTCGGCCAACTCGGCCGGTGTGGCGGGAGCGCGGCGCCGCGCCAGATAGCCGGACGTGGCGACGACGATGCGGCGGCATTGGCCGATCTTGCGCGCCGTGAGGCCAGAGCTGGCCAGCTTTCCCATGCGCAGGGCGACTTCGGCGCCCTCTTCCACGAGGCCGATATTGCCATCGTCGAGCAGCAGGTCGATGCACAGCCGCGGATGGCGCTCCATGAAGATCGGCAGCTTCGGGATGATGTGCTGCCGCATGAACGTGATGGTGCCGCTCACCCGCAGCCGACCAGACAGGGGCGCGTCTGCGCTCCGGACCGACTGCAGCGCCAGCGCCGCTTCGTCGAGCGTGCGCACCGCATGCTCGTAGAACTTCTGCCCGGCGTCGGTCGGGGCCAGGCCACGGGTCGAGCGCAGGAAAAGCTGTACGCCCAGCTCCCGCTCGAGCTGCGCCACGGCCTTCGAGACCGACGGCTGGCTCGTTTCCAGGTCCTTGGCGGCGGCGCTGAACGAACGCGTCTCGTAGACGCGAACAAAAGAACGCATGGTGCTGATCAGATCCAATGTTATTCGATCCCGGCATGAATGAAGGCGGCAGGCGAGCATACTGCGCCCGTCCTGATAAATCAAACGGGGCGCCGACGGGATGTTCTGCCGCGCGGCGCGACATGATTTATTCCGGGTTTGAATAGGTATGATCTGACGGGATGCGGTTCATCGGGAGACGATGGCGTGGAATTAGTGATCAAACAAACCTGGGCTCCGGCCTGCGCCCGAACGACGAGAAAAACGCAGCCGCCTTTCTCGCTTGCTGCGCCAACAAAAAAAAAGCCACCTTGCGGTGGCTTTTTTCTTCAATCGTGGCGGAGACGGTGGGATTCGAACCCACGATACGGGTATAAGCCATATGCATCCTTAGCAGGGATGTGCCTTCGGCCACTCGGCCACGTCTCCAATCAACACCAACCGGTTTCGGTCAGCGCTGAGTGCAAGCATCTTAAGGGCTGGACCTCATTGCGTCAAGAACGCACGCCCAAAAATTTTGAAATTTGTTAACCTTGTTCGAGGCCAAATGCTTTGTGCAGCGCGCGGACGGCCAGCTCCATATACTTCTCGTCGATCAATACCGAGATCTTGATTTCCGACGTGGAAATCATCTGGATATTGATACCCTCTTCCGACAGCGTACGGAACATCTGCGATGCGACGCCGACGTGGCTACGCATGCCCACGCCCACGGCCGAGACCTTGGACACCTTGGCGTCGCCCAGCACCTTGGTCGCGCCCAGGGCCGCCTGCTGGCTTTCCAGCACCCGCATCGCATTCACGTAATCGTTGCGCGGCACGGTGAAGGTGAAGTCGGTCTTGCCATCCACCGACTGGTTCTGGATGATCATGTCGACTTCGATATTGGCGTCCGCGATCGGTCCCAGGATGTGGTACGCCACGCCCGGCTTGTCCGGCACGCCCAGGACGGTGATCTTTGCTTCGTCGCGATTGAACGCGATGCCGGAGATGACGGCTTGTTCCATATTGCTTTCTTCCTCAAACGAAATCAGGGTGCCGGACTGGGCTTCTTCGGCCAGCGGCATCAGGGGATCGGTCAGCGACGACAGCACGCGCGTCGGCACCTGGTAATTGCCGGCAAACTCGACCGAGCGGGTCTGCAGCACTTTCGAGCCCAGCGAGGCCAGTTCCAGCATTTCCTCGAAGGTGATCTTGGACAGGCGGCGCGCCTCGTCCACCACGCGCGGGTCGGTCGTGTAGACACCGTCGACGTCGGTGTAGATCAGGCATTCATCGGCCTTCAGCGCGGCCGCGATCGCCACTGCCGAGGTGTCCGAGCCGCCGCGGCCCAGGGTCGAGATATTGCCGTCCTCGTCCATGCCCTGGAAGCCCGTGATGATGACGATCTTGCCCGCCGCCAGGTCGCGCATCACGCGGCTGTCGTCAATCGACTGGATGCGCGCCTTGGTGAACGACGAGTCGGTGCGGATGCCCGCCTGCCAGCCGGTGTAGGACACCGCATCCTTGCCGATGGCCAGCAGTGCCATGGCCAACAGGCCAACCGACACCTGCTCGCCCGTCGAGGCGATCATGTCCAGCTCACGCGGGTCCGGTTGCGCCATGATTTCCTTGGCCAGACCGATCAGGCGGTTGGTCTCGCCCGACATCGCGGACGGCACCACGACGATTTTGTGACCTGCGTCATGCCACTTGGCCACCCGGGCCGCGACATTCTTGATACGGTCCGTCGAGCCCATCGACGTTCCGCCATATTTGTGGACAATTAAAGCCATATCAGGAAGGGTTCCAGCTTGTGTAAAGATCAAAGGGGACGCTAACTTTAGCATGCTGCAACGCGGCATCACAAGGCGCGGAGAACGAAAAAGCTATATGTAAAGAAAATAACCTAATGCGTTTTCGCTATACACTTGCCTATACATTTGATGCGGCGTTCGCTTCCCAGCGCAGGCCGATCAGCCCTTGCGCCGGCTCCGCCCAGTGGCTGCAGTCCATGCCGATTCCCGCCGCGAACAGCAGATCGGCGCCGCGGCTCACGGTCGGCAGTCGCTCGCGCTCCCAGGCAGGCACGCCCAGCGCCTGGTAGTGGGCCTTCAGGCTGCGGCTCGGGCGGTTCGCGGCCGGCTTCAGGCGTTCGCCACCCTTGCGAAAGTCGATCACGAGCGTCTGCCCACGCAACCAGGCCGCGTCGAAGCCAGGCGCGGCCGGCTCGAAATGCAGCACGCCACCATACGCCGGGAAAGCGATCGACGCCTCGCCCTGCCAGCGAAACGCCTGCCCTTCCTTCTCGATCACACCGATGTCGTCAGGGTCGCGCATGCCGGCCAGTTCCGGCAGGTGCGGCGTCAGGTACAGCTTGCCGCGATGGCGGCGGATATGACAGCCCGGATGCGTCACCTTGAGCTGCGCATCTTCACGCGCCGAGAACAGCTGCGACACCATTTCGTTCAGCCAGGCAGTCGACGGCATCGCCAGGGCGCGCACGGAGAACAGGTGGCGCATGAAGTTGTCGACGCGCTCGAGCGACAGGCCTGCCAGGTACGCAAGATCGATTGCCGCGCCCTGCTGGCAGGCAAGCAGGTCCTGGGCCGCCAGTTCGTCGAGCAGGCGCTGGGCCGCCGCGACGTGCGCCGCGCCGCGCGCCAGCCGCGCCTGGAATCCGGGGAAGCTGGCGGCCAGCGCCGGCATCACCTGGTGGCGCAGTGCGTTGCGGGCATAGCGCGGGTCGAGGTTCGACTCGTCCTCCACCCACCCCAGGCCGCGCTCGGCCGCCCAGGCCTCGAGCGCGGCGCGCGACTGCGACAGCAGCGGCCGCGCCATGACGACTTCGGCACTGCCCAGCAGGCCGGGCGCGTGGTTGTCGGCATCCATCCCCGACAGGCCGGCCGGTCCCGAACCGCGCAGCAGTTGCAAGAGCACGGTCTCGGCCTGGTCGTCGAGGTGGTGGGCGGTGAGCAGCAAGTGAACGCCGTGCGCGCGGCACATCTCGCCCAGCGCGCCATAGCGCAGCTTGCGCGCCGCCGCCTCGACGCCCGAACCATCGTCCGGAATCGTCACGCGTCGGTAGTCGAAGCCGATGCCCAGCGCGGCCGCGCTGCGTTCGCAGTGCGCCAGCCAGGCGTCGGCGTTCGGGCTCAGGCCGTGATGCACGTGGAAGGCATGCAGTGCGATGCCGGCGTCACGACACCAGTCGTGCGCCAGCTGCAGCAAGACCATCGAATCGAGGCCGCCGCTACAGGCAAGCGCCAGGGAGGGGGGAGAATACTTGGCGCGCAGGCCGTCCATGGCCTGCGCAAACGACGCCGGGACCTGCCCGGCCGGGGAGGTCCCGCGATTGATACGGCTCAGGGTGTTACTCCTCGCGCGGCAGCGTTTCCTTGAACTTGCCATAGCTCATCAGCTTCGCGTGACGGGCTTCCAGCAGGTCCTTGGTCTTCACGCCCTGGAACTGGCGCAGGGTGTCGGCCAGTGCGCGCTTGAGCAGCTGCGCCATCTGCTTCGGATCGCGGTGCGCGCCGCCCAGCGGCTCGTTGACGATCTTGTCGACCAGGCCCATCGCCTTGAGGCGGTGCGCGGTCAGGCCCAGGGCCTCGGCGGCGTCGCTCGCGCGTTCCGACGTCTTCCACAGGATCGACGCGCAGCCTTCCGGCGAGATCACCGAGTAGGTCGAATATTGCAGCATCAGCACGGCGTCGCCGACGGCGATCGCCAGCGCGCCGCCCGAACCGCCTTCACCGATGATGGTGGCGATCAGCGGCACTTTCAGTTCGGCCATCACGAACAGGTTATGGCCGATGGCTTCCGACTGGCCGCGCTCTTCGGCGTCGATGCCGGGGAACGCGCCCGGAGTATCCACGAAGGTGAAGATCGGCAGCCCGAATTTCTCGGCCACTTTCATCAGGCGCATCGCCTTGCGGTAGCCTTCGGGCTTCGGCATGCCGAAGTTGCGCATCGCGCGCTCCTTCGTGTCGCGGCCCTTCTGGTGGCCGACCACCATGCATGGCTGGCCGTTGAAACGGGCCAGGCCGCCGACGATCGATTGGTCGTCGGCGAAGGTGCGGTCGCCGTGCAGTTCATGGAAATCGGTGAAGATCGCGTTCACATAGTCCATCGTGTACGGACGCTGCGGGTGACGCGCGATCTGCGACACTTGCCACGGAGTCAATTTGGCATAGATGTCCTTGGTGAGCTGCTGGCTCTTCTTGTCCAGGCGGTCGATCTCTTCCGAGATGTCGACGGCGGAATCGTCTTGTACGAAACGCAGCTCTTCAATCTTGGAATCGAGCTCGGCAATCGGCTGCTCAAAATTGAGGAAAGTTGTTTTAGTCATTGTACCTCCGGGGTGATGTCTTGGCCGCGCTACCTTATGCGCGGCGGATCAGGGCGCTATTCTACCGTAAGCCGGCAGCCTGTCGGACGCCCGAATTGGCTAGTCGGCGCTATGGGCGGTGTGCACCACCGGGTCGAGGCTACGCCATAAATACCACGTCGCCACCGTGCGCCAGGGTTCCCAGTTGGCGGCGACCTCGCGCGCATCGCTGCGCGAGACCGGTTCTCCCGAGAAATAATTCTGGCTGATACCCTGGATCAGGCCGGCGTCGTCAAGTGGCAGCACGTTCGGCCGCAGCAGATTAAATATCAAAAACATCTCGGCTGTCCAGCGGGTGATGCCGCGGATTTGCACCAGCTCGGCAATGACGGCTTCGTCATCCATTTCCGACCACAGGTCGGCATGCACCCGCCTGGCCTTGAAATGGTCGGCCAGGTCGAGAATGTATTCGGTCTTGCGCTTGGACAGGCCGCAGCCAGACAGCTGCACGGCGCCCAGCTTGATCACCTGGCCCGGCGCCAGTTTCGGGCACACGGCAAGCAGTTTGCCCCAGGCCAGGTCGGCCGCCTTGGCCGTGACTTGCTGGCCGACGATCGAGCGCGCCAGCGTGGTGAAGGCGTCGGGCTGGCCGCGCAGGTGCAGGTCGCCGAACTGGGGGATCAGCTTGTTCATGATGCGATCGCGCTGCATCAGTTCGCGCTTGGCCTCGGCCCAGTAGATCGGCACCGCCAGCGCGTCGCCCGATGGCGCCGGCGACTCCATGCTGTCGCCGCCGGCGGCGGCGCCGGCCTTGTCCTTGTTGGCTGCCATTATGCGCGGCGCCAGGTCGTTCCGTCGGCCTTGTCTTCGAGGACGATGCCGGCAGCAAGCAGTTCCTTGCGGATCGCGTCGGCCTGGGCGAAGTCGCGCGCCGCCTTGGCGCCCGCGCGGCGTGCGATCGCATCCTGGATCGCCGCCTCGTCGACCCCGCCGTCGCCCTCGCCTGCGCCCGGCGTGCCGGCCTGCAGGAAGGCTTGCGGGGCACGTTCGAGCAGGCCCAGCACGCCGGCCAGCGCCTTCAGCTGGCGCGCCGTGTCGACCGACCTGGTGCGGTTGACTTCGCCAGCCAGGTCGAACAGCTCGGCCACCGCCAGCGGCGTATTGAAATCGTCGTCCATCGCATCGCGGAAACGCCGGGCGTGCGATTCTTCCCAGTCGACCGCCACGGCATCGGCGCCCAGCTCAATGGCGGACAGCGCCGTGTACAGGCGGGTCAGTGCGCCCTTGGCGTCGTCGATATGGACGTCGGAATAATTCAGCGGGCTGCGGTAATGGGCGCGCAGGATGAAGAAGCGCACCACTTCGGCGTCGTATTTCTTGAGCACGTCGCGAATCGTGAAGAAGTTGCCCAGCGATTTGGACATCTTCTCGTTGTCGACGCGTACGAAACCGTTGTGGATCCAGTAGTTGACCATCGGCGCGCCGAACGCGCCTTCGGATTGGGCGATCTCGTTCTCGTGGTGCGGGAACTGCAGGTCGGCGCCGCCGCCATGGATGTCGAAATGCTCGCCCAGTGTCGCGCACGACATGGCCGAGCATTCGATGTGCCAGCCGGGACGGCCGGTGCCCCATGGCGATTCCCATTTGGCTTCGGCCGGCTCGGATTCCTTGGCGGCTTTCCACAGCACGAAGTCGAGCGGATCGCGCTTGCCCGTATTGACGTCGACGCGTTCGCCGGCGCGCAGGTCGTCGAGCGATTTGCCCGACAGCTTGCCGTAGCCGTCGAAACCGCGCACCGCGTAATTGACGTCGCCCTCGTCGGTCGTATAGGCCAGGCCTTTTTGCTCGAGCCTGGCGATGATCGACAACATCTGCGGCACGTAGTCGGTGGCGCGCGGCGCCACGGTCGGCGGCAGGATGCCGAGCGCGCGCGTGTCCTCGTCCATGTATTGCTCGAAACGGCGGGTCAGCGCGCCGATGGTCTCGTTGTTCTCGACCGCGCGGCGAATGATCTTGTCGTCGATATCGGTCACATTGCGCACGTACTCGACCTCGTAGCCCGAAGCCATCAGCCAGCGGTAGATCACATCGAAAGCCATCATCATGCGGGCGTGACCGACGTGGCAGTAATCGTAGACAGTCATGCCGCAGACGTACATGCCGACCTTGCCGGCGACCTTGGGAACGAATACCTGCTTGTCACGCGCCAGCGTGTTGTAAATCTTGAGTTGGCTCATTGAATTCCGCTTCGGAAGAGGACCGTATAACGAAAACAGACGCCGGCAACACGGCATGGGCGACGCAATGCATGCGCGCGCCAGGCCGGCTCGGCGTCGGGTTCGTCTGAATCCTCGGTGTTGTTCTTATTTGATAGAATGGACGTTTCACTGCAAACGCTTCTTTGTAAAGTATAGCATTGATAAAATCCGGGCTGGCCGCATACGGTCCAGCTTTATTTTCAGGGAAGCCCTTGACAGCGCCTTGCGCAAGGTCCACCACAGGAATACAGATGTCATCGCTCATCACTCGCCGTTCGCTCATCAACCGTATCCTGGGCGGCGCCGCCCTCGCCTGCGCCGTGATGCTGCCGGCCACCGGCCTGGCCCGGCAAGCCGAGACCGCCGCTGCCGCAGAGGCGCCCGCCGCGGCCATCAACGGCCCGCAATATTCGATCAAGACCAGCATGGGCGAGATCGTCGTCCACCTCGATCAGGACAAGGCGCCCAAGACCGTCGCCAATTTCGCGGCCTACGCCAAGTCGGGCTTCTACAAGGGCACGATCTTCCACCGCGTGATCGACGGCTTCATGATCCAGGGCGGCGGCATGAACGAGAAGTTCGAGGGCCGCAAGACCCTCAAGCCGGTCCAGAACGAATCGAACAACGGCCTGTCGAACCAGCCCTACACCATCTCGATGGCGCGCGAGGACAATCCCGATAGCGCCACCTCGCAGTGGTTCATCAACGTCGCCGACAATTCCGGCATCGACCATCCGTTCGTCAAGGGCTCGGGCTATACGGTATTCGGCAAGGTCGTCAAAGGCCGCGACGTGGTCGACAAGATCAAGGGCGTCGTCGTCGACGACGTGCGCGGCATGCAGAACGTGCCGGTGGTGCCGATCACGATTACCTCGGTCACCCTGCTGAAGGGCGACAAGCTAGTAAAATAACGCGGTTGCCGCATCTGCAATCCGCTTCGCATCATCCGCAAACATCAACAACCAACAGAACAGGACACGCCATGACGACCATCCTCATCACGACCAACCAGGGCAATATCACCGCTGAACTGGACAATGAAAAAGCGCCGAAGACCGTCGCCAATTTCCTGGACTACGTCGCCAAGGGCCATTTCACCAACACCATCTTCCACCGCGTGATCAAGGACTTCATGATCCAGGGCGGCGGCTTCGAGCCAGGCATGAAGCAGAAGCCAGCCGACACCACGGTCGAGAACGAAGGCAAGAACGGCCTCAAGAACGACAAGTACACGCTGGCCATGGCCCGTACCTCGGCGCCGCACTCGGCATCGGCACAGTTCTTCATCAACACAAAGAACAATGCCTTCCTCGACTACCCGGGCCAGGATGGCTGGGGCTACGCCGTGTTCGGTAAAGTCACCGAAGGCCAGGACATCGTCGACGCCATCAACGGCGTCAAGACCACCCGCAGCGGCATGCACTCGGATGTGCCGGTCGACGCCGTCATCATCGAGAAGATCGACGTCCTGTAATGCGTGGCGCGCACCCGCATCGTGACACCCACATCGCCTGACCGATGACAGCGGATGCGCGCCCGTTCGCGCTATTGATCTCCGACCTGCACCTGCAGGTCTCGCATCCGCGCACGCTCGACGCCTTCCTGGGCTTCTTATCGGAGCGTGCGCGGGGCGCCGAGCGGCTGTACCTGCTCGGCGACATCTTCGAATACTGGGCCGGCGACGACGATCTTGCCGATCCCTTCCACCAGCAAATCATCCACGCGCTGCGCGCCGTGAGCGACGCCGGCGTTGCCGTCTACTGGATGGCGGGCAACCGCGACTTCCTGGTCGGCGCGGCGTTTGCCGACGCCGCCGGGCTCGCGCTGCTGCAGGAGCCGCATATAGTCGACGCCGGCGGGCGGCGCGTGGCCCTGGTCCACGGCGACGCCCAGTGCACGCTCGACACCGGTTACATGGCGTTTCGCGCCCAGGTGCGCGACCCTGGCTGGCAGGCGCAGTTCCTGGCGGCGCCACTGGCCCAGCGCAAGGCGATCATCGCCGGCCTGCGCGAAGGCTCGCGTGAAGCGCATACCGAGAAATCGTACGCGACGATGGACGTCACGCCGGAGGCCGTGAGCGCGCTGTTCGCCGCGACGCACGCGGACGCCATCATCCACGGCCATACCCACCGGAGCGCCGTGCATGCACACGACGGCAAGCTGCGTTATGTGCTGCCGGACTGGGAGCTCGACGCCGGGCCGGTGCGGGGCGGCTGGATCGCGCTGCATGCGGATGGCCGCATCGTGCGCCATGACCTGGACGGCGCCGTCCTACCCGGCGCTTGACGCCGGGCTAGGACGCACCACCAGCTCGTCCCATCCCGACGCCGGGTCCAGCTCACGGCTGAAACGCAGGTCGGGCAGCAGCGCCAGCAGGATCTCGGCCGTGGTGCGCACGATACAGCCCGGCGCCACATGGCCCCGACCACCCTTCCCTGCGCGTCCGACACGCTGAAGTGCAGATGCACGCCATCGGGCGACAGCGAACCGGCGAGCGTCAATATTTCAAGGTCGCCTTCCACGCGTGTTGCCGCAGAGGCGCCCGCGTAGCGGATCCACGCACCGTCCAGGCTGCCGATACACGAGACCACGAATCCGGCCTCCAGGCTGCTACCGGCGAGCGCCGCCCCGAGCGCAGCGCGCAAGTCTTCGCGTGGGGTCAAACGGACAGCGAGACAGCGCATCCAGTCATTGTGCATGATTTTCGTATATGCATGTTTACATTGGCCGTATCAGTGTTATACATTACTACTACACCACCTCAATATTCAACCAACCAGGAGGCAGGCATGCGCACCACGCCACACCGTGACAGCAGGGAGGCCCTCGATGATCGTCGGCTGGAACGATAACACGCCGATCTACCGCCAGCTCAAGGAGCGGGTGGTCGGCATGATGCTCGACGGCGTACTGAAAGCCGGCGACGCCCTGCCCTCGGTGCGCCAGATCGCCGCCGAGTATCAACTCAATCCGATCACCGTCTCGAAGGCGTACCAGGAACTGGTCGACGAGAACCTGGTGGAAAAACGAAGGGGAATTGGCATGTACGTCACCGAGGGAGCAAGCGAAAAAC
>Ga0265780_10003853_pt1 | contig 19569 bp, 12 predicted proteins | sample P1T30metagenome_FD_192432 | JGI IMG/M metagenome (GOLD analysis project Ga0265780, IMG submission 192432) | Plant litter microbial communities from East Loma Ridge, Irvine, California - P1 T30 | ecosystem: Environmental > Terrestrial > Plant litter > Unclassified | place: USA: California...
GGGATGCGTGAGGGCAAGATATAGGGCAGGAAAGATGGAGGAGAAGAGTGTGTTGAGTGGCCTATGGCACGCATTGCATGGTGGAGGAAGACATACGCATTGCATGGAGTTCGAAGATGTGAGAGTTTCTTGTATCATATTTGAAGGACGCATCTGAATTCAGAGGCATGAGCTGTGTGGGTATATCGGTATCGAAATCAAACACCGTAAACGCCTTGAACACCTTTTGAACACATCCTCACTTCTCCCCCTCCTCAATCTCCACCCCCATATCCCCAACCCTGAACACAAACCCCCCCTCATCCTTCACCCCCCCAACCCTCCAACACTCGAACCTCCCCTTCCTCACCACTCCCCACCGCCGCGCCCTCTCCACCTCCGCCTCCTCAACACTAATCACCCGCTTGAACTGTAGGACTTCCACCCTCCTGACCGCCAGCCGCGTGACGCTTGCATTCGCCGGCCAATTAGTAGGTACAGCTGGTCTGAACGAAGACGGTGTTGTGGAGTGACTGGTCAGAATCGCCGCGCATGAAAGTTGACATGTCAGTCGTTGGACCGTGGTACTTAGGAGCGTCGACGCGGTACTCAAATGCGTATTCGAAGTTTGATCTGGGGCGTTCGAACTCGAGTTCCGGATAGACCAAACAAACGCATCGATATCCTCGAGTACAATCGAGTGCACGCGCCGCTGCATACTCTTATGCCTGCTTGCATCGAAAAGATACTCGGGTAACGCGCACAGCGTCGGGAGTAAAGAGGACCACGACTGCGGCCGGAAGATATGTACGTGCTGTAAACTCCTAGACACCAGGTTTTTCATGTTTGATTGCGTGGGTGCGTCGAGTTCTCGGCCTGTTTCGCGGATCCTGGTAGCGAGGAGATTGAGCATTACGCCAGCGAGGCGCGGGACGCTGAAGTGGTGTAAGGGATCGAAGAGGATGATGGTGGCGTTTTGGCCGGAGAGAGGGATTGATGGAGAGAATTTGGGTGGGAGGATGGCGTGGGCGATTATGAGGTTGATGAGTGAGGTTTTGCCGGGGCTGGAGGGGTGGTGTGTGGGTGGTGGGGATATTAGTTCGAGGATGGGGGTTGAAGGAGAGGGTGGGAGGAGGGTGTCGAGAGCGGGGATTGAGAAGATGGGTGGTGTGCTGTTTGAGTTAGATTTGGGAGTGATGCTGTTGGTGGTGTGGTGGGATGAGAATGACTCGCGTGGATATCTCTGAAGGACGAGAAGAGAAGGAGGGAGGAAGACGTACATCTCTTGTTTCTCAAGCTGTAATCTCCTCAAAGACTCCAGTATCTATTCACCAAATCAGACGTATTCTCCCACATAAAAAAAAATGCCGTAGTCACCGAACTCAACTCCTCAACCTCAACCTCCGCCACCAACCTCTCCCCCAACTTCCTCGCTCCCCCACCATCCACATTAATACTCATTTCCACCCCTTCCCACCAATTCCCATCTCAACAACCCTTTCTCTCCCCAAAATGTCCCCCCCTCTCCCCCTACACACCCTCCCCACCCTCGAATCCCAAATAAACCTCCTCCCAAATGGGAAGCCGCGCAAACCGCCCGTCAAGCTCTCCGATTGCGCGCTCAAGGAACTCGTGCAGTACAAGTGCAATATATCGGAACTGGGGAAGAAAGGCGCGGATCCGGTTGTTATTTGCGAGCCGTTTGTGAGGCTGTTGAGAATGTGAGTTGTGGTGGTGTGGTGGAGTTGGAGGGCTTGGCGGGGTAGGGCTAATGTGGGCAGGTGCGAGGGGGGCCTGACGGTTGAGACGACGGCTTGGGAGGGGTGGAAGAATGGGGAGAAGAAGAGGGAGTGAGGAGGGTGAGAGTGAGGTATGCGATCAATTATGAGCTCTGATTTGGCATTACTAACGAACACACAGCACAGAAAGCAATATTGTGACTACATTGCCTCACGACGCAGCCACCAACAATAAAAAGACAACTATAATACAACTCGCACTACTCAAACGCCATGTAAATGCTTCCAAATGCCCTGACGGGGCACAACCGACCAAAACGCCTCGCTACCAAAACGCTGTGCAAACAGAATCCTCCAAAACACCACCACTTCTATCAGGTGCTCGCTCACTTTTAGACACCTCTCGCTGACTTCCGCCAGAACTTCTGGTCGTAATTAACGTGCACGCCCTCCTCGAGATTGACATTCCGATCAACCATTCGCGGCGTCCGGCCCTTGCGCACCGCATCAAGCGGCGCACCACCATTGAACATGTACTGCTCGTCCTCCTCGTTCTCAATGTGATCCAGGCGTTCACGCTCAGTCACCTCGTCTTTCTCCATCTGCTTCTCGTCTGCGAGGAGTTGTGTCATTGCGTCTTGCCACAGCGCATCGTTCTCCTTCATTCGCCGGCTACGTCTCTGATTGCCCGTGTTGCGCTTTTGGATGCCGGCTTTCTGCGCGGTCATGAGCTTGCGTAAGCTCTGTTCTGCCTGTATGCCCTCCTCAGTGGCCTTTTCTCGGATCTTGCGCGGGTCATTCTCGCGCTTGGTGAAGACGGGTGTTGCCTTGTATGTGTGTTTCGATGGGAATGCAGGAAAGTGTGAGGGTATATAGGCACGTGTATCTTTATCTGCTTTGCCAGAGAGTTCGCGGCCTAGTAGCGTCTCGGTGTCTGGTGGTGGTGCTTCTGGCGGCTCGGGTGGGTCAAAATGTGGTTGTAGTAATGATGGTGGGATGTCGCCCGTGTCGAGATGCTGCTCCAGTGGTCCGGAGCCGCGCAGGCCGGTCGACGTGAGGGCGTATACCCAGTCGTGGGGTACTGTGTCGGTGCGGCGCGCGCTGCTCATAGACGTGCGCACCTGCTGTAGAAACTTGGTCATGTCTGCGCGCAATTAGCTTAGACACTCAATCATCCCGCAGCCTGCAAATATGGCAGGCAAGGTGAGCCATACAGGAATCGACCAGCCCCCGGAACTCCTCCAGCGCCTCCGGCCGCGCCGTGTCGAAGCCGATAGTCTTGCATTGTATCGCGATGGCGCGCCGCAGCTGCTGGTCGAAGAAGTCCTTGCAGTCGCCGAAGTCGCCCGTCTCGGCGGTGATGGGGTCGGCGATGTACTGGACGGGCTGGGTGTGGTGCAACTGGTGCGTGACCCGGCGCTTCTTGGGGTGTGGCTCGCCGTACGTCGGGACGGCGTCTTGAGCGTGGGCCCTCTTCATGCCTGCGACTGCGACTGCGACTGCGCCCACACTGCTGGCGCGGGGAGAGTAGACGATGCCTGGCATAGGCTGCTGGTGGTCACGGATTGGGTCGGGTGACGTCGTATGGGGGCACACGAGGTTGCTGTTGCTGTTGCTGTTGATGTTGCGGTTGCGCGTGGGCGTCGATGGGTGAGAGTTGGCAGGTGAGAAAGTCGCGGCGGGTGCGATAGCATTCCCCCGTGGTGCGGGCGGGCGTGATGGCGCAGGCGGTTGTATTGGGGCGTATTGTCTCCCTTTCACCTGGCCGTTGTCGTTGTCTATGAACTCGAAGGTTCAAAGCCGCAGGCGCTCGGATCGTTGCCAAGACCCATGTCACTCCGCCGAACGTCAACCTCAGTATTGCCGACGACACCTTCACCCACGCCCGTAACCCGCATACGCTCCAATTCAACTACCCACTCGCCGAAGATCGATTCCACAATGGCTCTCAAACCACTCACCGGCGTACGTGCAGCCATTGAGTCCTGCGGGCAATGGCGGGCAGGAGGCTAACGGGTGGGATACAGATGCTGCGACGGCAGATCGTGCTCGACCTCTCCGTTGCTACAGGTGCGTACATTCTACATCATCAAAATGGACCCCTGAGTCGCTCAGCGGAGCTCTCCTGGGGCAATGATGAAAGGCAGACATGACTAATACTTGTCCAGGACTGGGTCTCACAGCTGGCTACGGCTGGTGGTACGGTACGTGAGGATGAAGCGCATTCTCCATACCCACGCGCGACCCTTGATGTACTTACCGCTTACAATCCGAAAAGGCTACCACGTCCCTGCAGTCCGTCACCGTGACGCATTCTACCAGAAGCTCGAGGACGACCGCGCAGCCGCTCTCGGCCAGAAATAAGTCAACTGCATGGCGAAAGAGGATTTCCTATGTCGCGAGAAGTCATGACAGCATAGAGGTGGAACCGAGCTGGGGATCGCATGTATCATAAGTGGGGTGGATCCGTGGACGGCAGACCGAATCAAGCCATTGAACGATCACCTTCTCCTGCATCTCACGTGTGCCTTCAAGTATCTGTCTCGCTTCGCCGCATTTGGATGTTGTATCCAGTCGCGGAACGTTCTTGTTACCGGGCATAATACTCCAGCCTGATATACTGCGCTAGCGTACGACCGCCTCGAGGCACTTTTGCGGCACACTAATCGAGACTCCTGAATGTCTTCAAGGTAGGTAACCGAAACACTCGAGCTCTGCATGTATACCGGCTATTAGAGCATCTGGTTCACTTGTCCAATTTAGATCTTCACGGATGCCTGTTCAGATCTAGAGATCATCGCTCGATTGACCAGGACTGCCTCGTCCTCCCGATATCGCATAGGATCGTGGCAGGACGTGAATACACGACTAATCGAGAGTCCTGTATGTCTTCAGTGTCGTTTACCAGATCACCCGAAGCTGGCCTGATTTGAGCTGACCGAGATTCTACAGAAGCTTGACTCCCCTTCCAGGCCGCTAGTGGTGTCCCAATAACTCAACTCCGGCATTGACTTGCGTGTGATTTCATCGACAGTCCCCAGGTATCGCAAAACAGCACGTCTTTACCCTAGGTTTCACACACATTAGTTCCTACACAACTCGGACATTAGTTCGGATCGTCAAGGTAGTGTATACCTCATATAGGTGCCTGGACACAGTCGATACAACGTTCTCGGTGTATCATCGAACTCCTCGACGAGCTCATCGAGAGGGGTAATATTGTTCATTTTTAGGCTAATGCTCGCGCGACAACTGCGCAGCGACGGCCTTGCTATAATGACTGCTGTATAGCTTCAATGTGCGCAACTCTATGGGTCCACGTCGAATGTTCGAGCCTAAACGTTACTTGAGGGTTAGTTGAAACCTAGTACTCATTCAAGCGGTGAAGTACTCCGAACCATTCAAAAGTCCAACTACCTTTTCCATCGGAGAGCTGCTGCGATCAGAGATCTCAAGAGACTCGGGAACCACGTGTCTTTATGGATCCGCAGTACTGTGGATCACCCAGGAATCTAGCTCGTCGTCGCAGTAGGACGTGTGAGTAGACTAGGTTGGAGCAATGTGTGAGAGCTTGGGTAGGATGTTGCTAATGAAACCTCTCAACGATGGATTCGCAATGAGGTTCGCGCGATGATGCTTAATTCTTAAATGGCTGTATGGCGGGCACAGCGAATCGTCGAGGAAGTTGGGAAAAGTTGAAACCAGGCCTGGATAGCTTCGCAGTACGGGTATCAGTGATTGATAAGGTAGTCTATTCCAGCGCGTTTGTTAGTGAAAATTGTATCTTAACTAGTTACAGATATTGTATAGGAAGCACGTAGAGGAGATTAGACATCGCCGTATAATGCTTCCATATATCGACGAGTTTAGACGTGTCTAATTCAGCAGAGTTCTTGCACTTACTTCTGGCGGATGTATCAAGAGTCTCGAGGGATCAATCCTAGAGATGCGTAAGAATTGAGAGCTTAGATATGTTCAATGTACTTTGACGCAAACACCGCTGAGCTTCCCTCGTTCATGCAATAGCACTCAAGTAGTCGTGTCTTTCTGCGTATGCTTGTCGATGCAGTACTGTTGCATTGGCTTCACTTATTTTGTCTCGAGACGTACTAATCGAAAGTACGGAATATCTTCAGTGTGTGCCTCTAAGCTCAATTGTCGCGTGCCAGTCATGGCACCTATCATTCCCCATTTCCAGTAACTATCACGTTGTGCGATACTTATTCGCGTATAGTATTAATCAATCCTTGACGGGATGCCCGGTGAGGTTGGTTCGGATACGAGCCCGATCTGCGTTGTCCACGTTCACGCTGATCCCAGATCGACAGGGTGCCGCCAATCCAGTGTCGCCACCAGTCAACCTAATCCTCAAATCGAGGATCCTAACTGGCCCCGATATACGTTCTGCGTCCAACGGCCGTCGGACCACCCGCGTTTGGGAACACGTTTGGTTCGCGATACTAACCAGTTAGTTTGTTGCGTACGTAGGTGTATTTTGACAAAGCACGAGTGAAGCGATGACAGAAGATGGGCTTCTTTGCTTATTGAGTGCCAGGTGGCGAACGCAAGACGTGTCCGGCCTGTCCTATCATCCAATTGGCCAGGCGACTACAACCATGAACGATTTGCTGCAGGGGAGTACCTACGCGGGCCGCCAAGTGGATCGTCCTTCGTTACGCAAAGGGTCCGCCCAAACGACAAGACAGCGCGTCCAGAACAAAGAAACAAGTTGCGGTCCATGGTTCTGGACACTGAACAAAAGGATAGGAAAAAGCAGAGAGAGCCAGCATCGCTGAGATGGGCTGAGCGATGTGGATGGGGATGAGCTTGCGGAAGCTGCCGAGATTAGCAGTGCACTAGCCAACGGCGCGCCTTGGATGGGTGAGATGATCACCAGACGAGCGCTGGTGCGTAAAAGAGGAAATGGGTAAATGGGGAAGGGCAGATGTAGGCATAGGCGTGGCAGATTCGCTTTTGGCTGCGTGTTGACACACAACGAGCGAGTACCTGCAGCACGCACGCATGGCTGTCCAAGAGCGGCGTTCGAGTCCAGATGACAAGACTGTTTTGAGGGTGGCAGAGCCAGACATTTGGTGCGACAGCCACAGTCGGGCGCCTCGCTGGAAGTGATTGATTTCTGCCCTGTTATCTGAGAGGACAGTTTTCTTTGATTTGAAATGAATCGGATCGCGAGCCCAAGAGAGAAAGTCGTTAATCTCCATCTCAAGACTGTCGGGCAAGAGGCGGTGGATGTGGTTTAGCGGTACCATGCAGGTAGGGATCGTGCATGTTGAAACTCAGAGGCGCCCTGCAAAACTAGGTACGGCAAATGCGAGACGAGACGACCGTCACTCGAGAGCGTAATAGGACGGAGAAGGCATGGTGGGCGATGCGCTGTAGTTATTAAACAATGTGCGTAGAGATGGTGCTGGTGCTGTGCATACCCATTGTTGTACAGTACTGTGTAGACAAGGGTCCTCCTTCCCAGTTAGCTCAGCTGGGGTTCTCCAAAGCAGCGAGAACAGCTGGAGAACCGCAGGAAATCTACCTTTGGGCTTCTTTTGTGAAAGTTGTTCCTGGACAGATTCGATATTGATATTTTCTACACCAAGGTTGAGGTTTCCACATCGTCTGTACATGCATGTGGGCTCGTGCGTGCCCGTAGCGCTAGCGTGATCCGCTGATTGATTGAGGACACCCACCTGGGCAGCCAGCAAACCACCACTTCTTCACTATCTTCCCATTTTCTACCGGCCTCGTCAACCACGCTTCCTACCCTCCACGTCTGTCGCCCCGCATAATCGCTTTGTTGCGCTTATACGCCTCGACGTCCCATAGCTCGAAACCAGCGACGGACCCTTCGCTCATCCGCGCCTCGACGAAACAACGAACAACGCCGCCTACCTTCGACCCTGGATGAGGAATTCTCGCTCATCTCACCCGCGGTCGCACCGCTCCTATTCACGTTTGTGAGCCTGGGCGTGCCACCATGAATCAACCCGGCTTCACGCAGGGACCTATGGGCGGCCGTCCGCCAAACGGCAATGGACTTCTTCACTTCACACAGCATTTCCGTGCACAGCTGTAGGTTCATATGCACGAGGTACACGTGAGGCATGGACTGACTTTGCCTCTCACAGCGCGCAAGGAAAAGTACCGCAAGGCTTCCAACAGAGTATCTCGCCCGAGGAGCGCGCACAGCTTAGCCAGCAGTTCTACTCTCAGTACCGCCTACTGAAGCCTGACTCGACCGAAATGGAGGCCATGCGCGCCTCAGTCAACTTCGAGACCCAGACGTTCCTTTCGTCGCCGAGCAAGGAGCAGTACGTCAACAACATCAAGTCGAAGCTTGTCATGATGACCCAGGCACGCCAGTCGCAGCTCTCACGCATGCAGGGCAACCTGGGGCCGATGAACAACGGCATGGGCGGCATGAGCGGCATGAATCCGGCGCAGATGGGCGCCATGATGGGGCAGCCTGGCCCCCAAGGTCCGCGCCAGGGCACGCCGCAGCAGTTCAACCCTGCGGGGCCCTTCCCAAACGCACAGCTGCAGCGCCCCATGCAAATATCACCAGTTGCTATGTCGCAAGGAGGGTCCTCCATGGGCGCGAATAATGGCAACCAAGCAAATATGAACCAAGGCCAGAACCCGCAGCAGCCGAGCATGCAGGCCCAGCAGACAATGGTCATCAACCGGTTTGCGAAGAAGCTTATGGACTCTTGCGGTGCCGATGTTCGCGCCAAGTTCGAGCAGGATGTGAAAGACTGGGGAGATGATAAGAAGCAGCAGCTGTTGGCCCAAGGCATCGACCCATTGTTCTTCCGCTTCCGCCAACACGCCGATATGATGTACAAGCAAGGGGCTCTCAACAAGCCGCAGGGCGCAAACGGCAATCCGATGCAACAGGGAACGCAGAATCGTATGTCCAACCAGATGGCTGCCAACCAGCGCCAAGGCCAACAGGACTTCGACATGAACGCCATTGCAAACCAGCAGATGGAGGCCATGCGTGTGCAGGACCAGGGCGCAACTGTTGTTCCGGCTAGCAACAACATGAACGGCGCCCAGATGAACGGGTTTCCCGGACAGAACCCACAGCAGAATCAACAACAGCAAAACAACGCCATGGCACAGCGCCAGGCCCAGGAAGCTGCCCAGTTTCAGAACATGCAACAGCGACACAGCCTCCAGCAAATGCACAGTGCACAGCAGCAGGCGCAAGCGCAAGCCCACCTACAGATGGAGCAGCAACGCCAGCGGCAAGCAGCCGCTGCACGGAATGCCAACCAACTCAATCAGAACCAGCTTCTTCAGGGCCTAAACGGCGGCTTGAATCTTCCGGCCGCGAGCCAGAGCCCAGGTCCCATGTCAATGCTGAACAGGCCGATGCATCCACCGGGACAGCCGGGACCTCCGACGCCTCAGCAACAACCACAGAATCACGTGCCTGTAATGACACCCCGACCAGGTCAGATGAACAACGACCCACAGGTCAGTGCATTACTGCGAGAAGCACAGCAGCGAGCCAATGCCGTTGGTGCCCATAACCAGCCTTTGACTGAACAAACCCGCATGGCTATGATGCCGGCAGAGATGAACCCAGAATTGAAGGCGCAACTATTGAAGGTCCCGGAGCCCCAATTCCGGAATGTGTTACAAAACTGGATGCAACAGAACATCCGTCGAAACCAAGGAATGTCACAGTTTACTGGGCTTCAACCCAATCAAGGCCAGCCCAACCCATTATTCAACCAGCAATCGGCAGCGCAGCCAGGGATGCCGAACCAAATGATGGGTGTGAATATGGGCCGTCCGGGTATGAACATCGGGCAACCGATGCAGGGAGCCGCACAGCAACTCCCAATGGGCCAGCGCCCTCCTCAGGGGCAACCACCAAATGCTCAGCAGAGATTAATTCTTGCTCAGAATCTGCTTCGGCAGAGCCCAGGCATCATATCCGCTACGGACAACAAACCGTATCCTCCAAATGTCATTAACCCAGCGGTGAGGGCAATCTTACCGGAAGAGGTCAAAACCTGGGGCCAGCTCAAGCATTGGACCATGCAGAATTCCCAGTCCGTCCAGGGATTAACTGTGGATAAGTTGACACTGCTCCAAGTCATGCATTATCAGGACATGATTGGAAAAGCCAACGTGAATCCAAATGGTCAGCCACAACCACAAAACGCTATGCCAGGTCTTGCGCCGCAGGCTCAGATGACACTCAATCCAGGAATGGCGCGGAATCCACAACAACAACAACAACAACAACAACAACAACAGCAGCAGCAGCAGCTGAACATGGCCGCTCTTCAGGTAACACCACAAGAGATACAGCAGCTGCGGCAAAAGTTGCCTCCACAGAACGCGAACGCCCCAGATGACCAGCTTCGTCAGTATATTTTGAAGCAGAAGATGGCGGCACGACAAAACCAGCAAGCAGCGCTCATGCAACAGCAGCAGATGCAAATGCTTAACCATCAGAATCAGCTGCAACAGAACCAGATCCGCGCTGGCCAGCAGCAGCAATTAGCGCAGCCCATGCAAGGCCAGCAACCCCCCAACCGACCTCCTACCGCTCAATCGCAGACTGCTCAGGCCACACCCCAAGCAAAGGCAGGTGCGAAGCCGGCGCCACCTGCACAACCTACGCAGCCAAACGGCGCAGCCCCTAAGGGGATGAAGAGGCCGAACGAGGACACGTCTGAGCTAATTGCAGACGTCTCTGCGGCGAACACTGCTCCACAAGCGCCTGCAATGGCACCGACGAAATCTAACGTTGGGTCTCATATCACACAGGAGCAAATGTCGAAGATGACCCATACCCAGCAAGCTCAGATGAAGGCGCATCTACTGAAAGCTCAGGACGCCTCAAATGCGGCTGGCAATAAGATGCAGCAGCAGCAAGTACAATCGCAGCAGCAGCAACATCCGGCGTCAAGTAATGAAGAGATTAGGCAGAGAACGATGGACCCCGCTCGTGCGAAAGCTTTCAATCAGATCATCGACGACGTGGAAAGGAGCATACCGCCCAGGCAATTCGTGCCACTGCCACAGCATATTAGACCCCAGCTGCAATCAGCGATAAAGAAGGAACTCGAGAGGTTCAAGAAGCTTGAGCAGGCATTGCGCATTTTCCACTCCTCGTTCAACAATCCCGAAACAGATAACATCATCCGTCAGGTCGCCCTCGCCCGTGCTTTGCTATTCCAGCAGATCAACAGGCAGGACGGTACTCTCAACGATCAAGTCACATTGACCCCTGAGGAGTTCAAAAATAACATGCGCACGACACTCGGTTTCTACGCCAAGGTTACGCAAAAGATGAACAACGGCCCGAATGCTACACAACAGCCACAACCTCAGCAGGGTCCCAACGCAGGCTTGGCCCAGCTCAATGCTGCCAATCTGAAAATTGTCGAACAGCAGCAGCGTAGCAACAAGGCTCCATCGGCACCGACCACTGACCGTCCACCTTTCGCGATTGGAGATCAAGCCGCTCGCGGTGCTCCGATATACCCCGAAGGCGCAAAGACGGTCACGAACCTTGTGCTGCCTGACAAGAAGCGCACGAAGCTTGACCCTGGCAGTCAGACTTCGACGCCTGGGCCCAAGGCATCACCACGTATTGGCACTGGCAAGGGACATTCGCCGGAGCTTACAAGACACCAGCCCTCGAAGCAGGCGCCGCAAAGGCCATCGTTCCCATGCAGGGCGCCCGACTGCGAGTACTCGGTGCGGGGCTTTGATACGCAAGCGGAGCTGGAGTCACACGTGACCCAGACGCATGCGAAGATCGAGAATCCTCTCCAGTTCGCGCTAGAGTCGATGGCGGAGTACCTAGATGTTGATCAAAAGACCGGCGAACCTCGAGTGGATCCCGCTGTGGCGAAACGGCCAGCAAAGGCAGCCCAGGTCCCATCACGTGCACAACCTCACAAGCCCGGGCATACTCCCAACGTGCCACTAAACATGGGAACGCCAGCTGGACCTCAACCGGGAGCTACGCCCATGGCGCGTATGCCAACGCAGACCGGCATGAAGAGCTCGCCAGTGACAAACTTCCTCAAGACTCCGCAGACGATGGCCAAGGCAGCAACACCTGGTTCGGGAGCACATGCTAAGGCGACGCCAACGAGCATGCCCCGTCCCGCACCCAAGGAGGATCCAGTCGTTGCGCCAGAACCCGTCAAGGAGGAAGAGCAGCCGCTCCTGCCCATGTCGCTGCTCGACTACTCGTACGAGGACACGTTCGCCGCCTTCGACGCGAACGGGCCCTTTACTGTTCTCGACCTCAAAGACGAAGATACCACCTGGGCCCTACGCTCGCGGCCCGCGTCTCCCATGACGACGCCTGACTCGTCTGCGAAGGACACGCCGTCGACGCGCACGTCAGACATTTCCGAGAACGATAATCTGCACATCAACCTCGACATGGACATGCCGGATGCCTGGGCCGTGGGCTTCAACGGTAGCGCTCTGCCGATCAACTTGCAGATCGCCGACGACATGAATTTGCTGGGCCCGATGCTGCCTGCTATGGATAGCGATGACATGATGCTTTTCCCCGCATTTGGTGACGGCATGATGGATCTTGACACGCTCGAGAAGACTATGGAGAGTATGGGTGGGTTTGATGCGTCGATGATGGCTGCTGCTTGATCTCTTTTCTAAATGTCTTTTTCGATCTCTCTTGCATTTACTTGCGTTGGTCTTTGGACCTTATTTTGCGTTTTGTTTATACTGGCGATCTTTTTGTGTACTACTAGCGTCTTCGTCTTTCTTATCTTACCCCCATTTATATAGTTTTGATCTTGTTTCTGGCAAGGTGTTTACGGACGGATGTATCTGGGCTCAGATCACATATATACCGACGCGAGATGGACGCAAAATAATGGGCTATCTATGAGGGACATGCGTTGGATATTTGTACTTGCACAGGTTATTGCATGGTGTGGCGGATTTATACCCTTGGATCTCTTTTTCATTTCGATCAGTCTTCGGATGGCAACTGCACTGGCGCTATCATTACTGCTTTTTCTACGAAATGAGATACATATCTAATGCCTATGATACATACGCACAACTCCGGCCGCGACGTGTGCGATTGCGTGAACTAAATTCATCATACTCATATCATCTTGCAGTCTCGCACATGATGTACCTACTCCACACGAACCATCCGGCGATGCCGTGCAAGATCGATTTCCTTGGGTCACGATCGATGCATGCGTCTGGAGTCGCCGACGGAGAACCATGGTACTGTACCAGCGCTTGCGACTAGTGTCGTTGTAAGAATGATCACTCTTCTTTTCTCGACTTGATTCTAGACACCTTTTTCTTTATCACGATTAAACCTTCTTCTGGACTTGCAACATCATTGTTGTCATGACTGATCACGATATAATGCCATGACGTCGGTGCTTACGACTACTGTACGGCGACGGAGATTTTGTTTTCCCGCTGCAGGGTCTTAGATCACCTTACGTGGCTGTGCGTGGCGGCTGCGCTGTTGTTTTGTTGGGTAAACTATTTTCGGGGTGCGGCGTGCTGCATGCGTTGCTTAGTCGATGCGACATGAATGAAAAGGAAGTTTTCGGGTTGGAGTTTTTTTGTTGGGTGGGTTGTTGGGTGGGTAGTTGGGATTTGTGGTGGGGGCTAGCTATATCATTGATTGTGCATGATCGTGGGCAAAGAATCGAGATCAAGATGAAGAGACGATGATGATACGCAGCAGGCGGTGTGAGAGCGAGCTGGAGTCCAGATGGGGAGAAGCAGAGTGGTACGGGTGCGAGTGGGTCTGGGGTAAGGGAAGGATGATCTGCGGCACGTTCTGGTCCGTTTTGTCGGTTCGCTTTCCGAACGCAGGGAGGTGCATTATTGGTGCGAGATGGAGATGCGGGACAGGGTGAAACACTTTCGTGATGGGATGGGATGGGATGTACATACAGCAAGAAATTGGAGTAATGTCATTGACAGCGAAATTGAGATGTTCATCTTGCTCTCAGACACACAAGTGCAAGCTTTACCCCTGTCTCACGTGCGCTTCGACCTCATCACATCCTCTCGCCCAAACCCAACGCCCCCCAACAAGCAACACCTCACCGCAGCCAGGAAATACACAACCGCCACATTCCCCCAGTCAATAATGTTCCAGCGCCAGTACTGCCAATACACCCAGCCGCCGACAGGCGCCACCGAGTACAAGTGGCCAAAGTCCGCAATCAGCAGCCCGATGATGAAAGCCCGCCAGACTTTGACATCTGACGTAGCACGTAGAACAGTGGCTTCTAGAATCCCGAGGCCCAGGTACAGGTTCGCCAGCTGGGTCATTACGACTTGCGTGCTGGTGGGCACGGAGGCGCCGGGAGCGCTGGCGGCGTGGGTTAGGTGGAGGTAGCTGGGTGTGTGGAAGTGGGCGTAGTAGGCGCCTGCGAAGATGGAGAGGGGCTCGAGGTAGAGGAATATGAGGTGGTAAAAGGGAGGGATGCGCGCGGGTGTGGCGGCTGGGATGGGCATTGTGACTGTAGTGTTTCTGGAGGTGGATGTGTTGCACGGCAAGAGCGGTGAGGCGCGGCCGAAATGCACAGCGTGATGTAGCGCGAAAAGCGAGTGAAAAGTACCACGGTTGACCTGCTCAACTCTGGACCACGTCTTTGTGTTGTTTGGTAGATAACAGCGGACCCCAGCGAGCCGAACCATGCACCCATGGTACAAGGGTTCGGTGGCGTCCCGGAGTGGTTTCGGCGGGCAATAATCATGTACAAATAAGGCTGGGCGACTTGCCTGATTGGAAAGTCATCCCGTCTCTCCCTAAGAAAACGACTTTTGTTGATCCGCGACAACCCCTACGCGCAGACTCTCCCTTTTACAACCTGTTCAATAATCCGCAGCCCTCGTTCGTTGCTGTGCACATTCCCTATTGCCGTCGCATCATCTGCATTGTTGCCGTAGCCGTACACCGTATTCCTTGACTTTGACCTCTTGCGCACGCCCGTCCTAAGTTTCGCTCAACGTTTCGAATTCGCCTTCACCGCGACTCAGTGAGGCGACACGCATCGCCGCAGAACCGTCTTCATCCCCTCGGCCTGACACGGCACCCTACAGCTGAAGGACACCGCACTCGACCGCTCCTTCCTACTTCCCACCATCTTCTACAACGCCCCCAATGCATGCCAGACCGCCCGTCTTGGCCTACCGACCAAAGACGTCTTCTGCCCTCGACGACGACTGCAGCAGGAACGATCCCGAGATGAAGCGCACCGCCTCGCAGACCTTCACCAGCTCGCACTACAACGACGGCAGGGACGGACGAGACATGTGCGTGGGCCTGGACGCCGTGTGTGAAGGGCCAGCAATGTACGCCGACTGCGGTGCGTCACAGCATTCACATGCGAGCTCCCTCTCGCGGACGATTGGTGCCATCACGGGCACATTCACCCGCGAGAAGGCACGCCGCCGGCTCTCGTCATTCTCGTCCGCAACTTCCGGCCCCTCGCGGCGGAGAGGCTCCATCCAAAGCTTCATCGAGTCTCTACCTTCGTCCAGTGCAACCCGCAAACAAAGCATCGACCACCAACGCGCACCGCTGCAACACCAGGACTCCGGCATTCCTTCACAGTACATCCCTACTATCAACGTCGCCAAATCATCTGCATTTTATAAGCGAGTGCGGAGCATGAGGAGTCGTCCGCAAAACCACGAACCCCCCCATCTCAGTTTCGATCCATCATCGGGAGGGGCAGCCGCGAGGCAAGCGGCTGCGGCTGCTAGAGAGCTCCGTTCGCTGCGTGAGCTGGAGAACGAGCAAACGCGAAGCTTCCTCAATGGCCAGTCGCACATTTACGACCGGGACGGCTTGCTTATGGATAATGAGAGCGGTATTGATATGACCTGCCCGTCGGAAAGTGTGCCTGCCGACAGCGTGGCCGACAAGAAAATGAGTATGTCCTTCCACTGTACATTCATGTTGAGACACCAATAAGCTAAGAGTATCTAGTGGACCCCTTCCAACGCCTCCCGGCCGAACTCGCAATGGACATTCTTGCCAATCTCGATGCAGCATCCCTTGTCAATGCTGAACGTGTTTCACCTGGCTGGAGAGAGCTGGCCGCTTCATCGCACGTATGGCGCAGTGTGTTCCTGCGAAAGTACGAGCCGGAAGTACATGTCTCGCCAGCACCGATACAGATGGGTGGCTCAGGAATAGGTGGCAAGGTTAACAACCAACCCAGGCGGGGACAGCACTGGAAGCAAATGTACGCAGCACGAGCGCAGATCAACAGGAACTGGAAGGCTGGCAGCCCGTCAGCCATCTACATGAACGGACACACCGACAGCGTCTACTGCTGCCAATTCGACGAGAACAAGGCCATCACCGGGTCCCGCGACCGGACCATCCGCGTGTGGGACCTCAAGACATACGAATGTCTCAAGGTGTACGGTGGGCCCAATCACCGCCCGACAAGCAACACACCGCCACCTCTCGACGAACGAGCCGAACGCGTCGTCAGCAACCCCTCCATGAACGGCACCGCCGCCGGCAACCAGAGATACGTTGTTCCTTCCGACTACCACGACGCGTCCATTCTGTGCCTCCAGTACGATAGCGAGATTATGGTCACCGGCTCGTCAGACTACACCTGCATCGTGTGGGACGTCACAGGCGACGAGTACACCCCAATCCGCCGCCTGCGCGGCCACGAAGCCGGCGTGCTCGACGTCTGCCTCGACGATAAGTACATCATTTCGTGCTCCAAAGACGCCATGATCAAAGTCTGGGACCGCAAAACCGGAAATTGCCTCCGCACTCTCAAAGGCCACCGCGGCCCCGTCAACGCCGTCCAGTTACGCGGCAACTTCCTCGTCAGCGCATCCGGCGATGGCGTAGCTAAGCTATGGAATTTAGAGACCGGCGTGTCCATCAAGGATTTCCCGTCTGAGGACCGCGGTCTTGCAGCCGTTGAATTCTCAGATGATGCGAAATACGTCCTCGCCGGCGGAAACGACCACGTCGTATATAAATTCGACGCCGCGACCGGAAACCTCGTGCACAGCCGCGTCAAGCACGACGGCCTCGTGCGCAGTCTTTTCCTCGATGCGTTTAATGGGCGCATTATTTCTGGCTCGTATGATCAGAGCATCCAGGTCAGCGATTACCTCACCGGCGAGCCGTTTGCGACTTACAAGAACTGGACGACGAGCTGGATTCTCAGCGCGAAGTCTGATTATCGCAGAGTGGTGGCGACGAGTCAGGATGGGAGGATTTTGATTTTGGATTTTGGGTGGGGTGTGCCTGGGGCGCAGCTACTTGCTGGGAATCAATTGTGTGGTTAGGAGATGGATGATTGATTTTGGGTCTGGCGCGATGAGTGTGTTGGTCGCATGTCTAGTGTAGAGGGTTTGGAGCTTGTGCATTTTTAGAGTGCATTGCGTTTGCATTTTTTTCTTTGGCAGTTTTCGGGTGGTTTGTTCTTCGGTTCAGCGTATTGTGTTCAAAGTCACCACATTCTCTCGTATGTTAATGGGTAATATTGCATTTGTTTTGCGACTTGCATATTCATTCTTGGACATTTATGTGCGGGTTGGGCTATCGGATCATATAGACTATCTTTGACTTTTGCTGCGTAGAATTGTCTTTCTTTTGGGCTGGCTCTTTTTGGAGGGTCGGCGCTGTTGTACTTGTAGGAACGCTCTTTAGTGACGAGAAGAAGAAGAAGAAGAAGAAGAAGAAGAAAATTCATGGGATCCTTCAAATACTTTTCAAGACGAGCGTGCAAATGTGATGCATGATAGCACAAACGTAAGCATTGGGTATCTCATCTCGAAAAAAATCGCAGCACACCTCACTCGCCCCATCCTAAATAGCAGCAATTCTCCCCACCCCAACAACCGCCCAAAACGCTTCTTCCCTCCTCTCCTTCTCCCCTTTACTCCCGCGCGAATCCCCAAGGCCCCTTTCCTCCGCACCAGCTTCCGTCTCGAATTCCAGGCGCACGAAAATGGGTATCTCGACTAGATCGTCGTCTTCGTCGAGGTCCTTTTGTTGCTCAGCTGCACCGAAGCCAGAAATGGGCTGTAGGAACCCGGGTACAACCTCCAGTACCACGCTGGTCCAGTTTCTGCCGCGGTCCCATATCTTTCCAGCTTCGATTTGTCCGTCAGGTCGCGCAGACGGTTGGCTAGATGACAGCGCATCGTCCCAGACGTCCGTGTTAGCGCCGACTTCGAATTGCGGACACAGGATCGTGACTCTTGTTTGCACTTTTCCGGGCGTGGTGCTGGGCGTTGCGAGGGTGACTTTTATAGTGTCGAATAGGGGGTTGCTGAGCTGCAGGAGGAAGTGCGTTGGTATGCCTGATCGCAAGGTGTTGTAGTTGGTAGGTGTCTGGAGCGCCCGGATGCTTAGGCGTGGGATGTGGGATAGGGCAAGCACTTTGATTTTGTAACGCGTGGAGAGAATTTTGGACTCGGGTTTCGATAGGATGTGTCGGCATGAGCGGCAGCGTTTCGAGCGCTTGGTACATAGAAGTGTTGGTATGGGTCGTATTTCGTTGTCGAAGCGGGCGTGGGGGTCGATTTGTGCGAGTTTTTGAGACGGCGAGAGGGTGCTGGTCCAGCCGTCGCGTTTGATGCGCTCGATTGCGGCGTTGTCGGGGGTGGGCTCGAAGATGTGGAGACCTTCTAGTTCTAGGGCTGCTTCGCGCATGGGTGTGGGTTTGCTTCGCTTTTGCTTTTTTGCGCCTGTGGAGGAGTAGAGGTTCATGATGCGTGAGTAGGCGGAGGGCGAGGAGAAGTTGAGGTCGCCGGCGGAGAAGGGGTTGGTGGGCGTCTGGGCTTCGATCTGGGACTTGTAGAATGCGCTGAGGTTGGCGAATTGGTCGTCTCGTGTTAGTCGTGGTGTGGGTGTGTCTGCCGTTGACGAATCTTCTGATGGTGACAGCATGTTCCTCGAGTCGCGTTGTCTTGCCTCTGCCTCCTTCTTCCGCTCGCGTTCCTTGTCTCGCTCTTTCTGTGTGGGTATGGGCCTCCCTCCATTTGCTATCCGCGCCAATTGCGCATGTACACCAGTGTGCTTCTCGAACTCTATGCCGGTCTCGATAGTGCTCCAATGGCAGTAGGGGCAGGCCAGTATGTATGGACCGCCTGCTGCAGAGGGCGCGTCAGGGTTCTCAATCGAGTTCACCTGCAACGGCGACACGCATACGGGGCAGTTGAAGCAACATCGCGTGCACCTGTTCCCGTCACTCTTCACCACGGAGCTGGGCACCTCGAAGAGGCAGTTCGGACAGTACCAGTTCAGCGTCTCGTCGATGACGCACCGCGGACACCGTATTTGCTGGCACTCGTCGCAGTAGAGGAGGTGTTCGAGCGGATATAGGGCGTAGTTGGAGCGTGGGTTGCGAGGATCGAAGGTGCCGTCTTCCTCGTCGGCCGCGGCGAGGATCTGCGAGGCGCGCTTCGCGGTGGATGTCTTGTTGTCGTAGCAGTCGCATGCGTAGTACGTGTACGGGAACAATTGCGCCATTTTTTTTTCCCTTCTTCACCTCTTCCTCCTCTTCTTGTGCGCTTTGTGTGGTTGTGGTGAAGTTGTGGGAGTGCGGGAGTCCGGTAGCGCGACGCGGATGCAGATGCAGGGTCCAAAATTAATGCGCGTCCTGACATCACCGATTGTGCTTCACCCAGTCTCTCACGAAGGATCAGACTTTTCTACAACACTCATCTGTGTACACAATATGACCACCTTTTCGATCCGCGCCTTCATCCCGCCATTGACGCGACGATGCGTGCCTCTCCAAGCCACACGCCGCTACGCTGTTCAAGCTCCAGGTGCTCCAATGCTCGAGAT
>Ga0265780_10003854_pt1 | contig 19566 bp, 15 predicted proteins | sample P1T30metagenome_FD_192432 | JGI IMG/M metagenome (GOLD analysis project Ga0265780, IMG submission 192432) | Plant litter microbial communities from East Loma Ridge, Irvine, California - P1 T30 | ecosystem: Environmental > Terrestrial > Plant litter > Unclassified | place: USA: California...
TACTTTCTACCGGCCTTTTAATTAAGCTGAACGAAAAAGATAAGGCCGGGTCAAAAAAGGGTGCTTACTACTTTACGCTTGATAAAGAGAAGTATAACGATAACCTTTACAAGATCTTCAGCTTAATTATTACGCCAGATCATCTTCAATTTTTATAAAAATTTTTATCGTATGGTTTAGAAGTTTACATTTACATTCTATTAAACGTCAAAATAACGTTTAATGTTAAATCATGACTGATAAACCTCAATATGTGATCGGTGTTGACTACGGTTCGGACTCTGTTCGTTCTGTAATCGTGAACGCTGCCGATGGCAAAGAATTAGCCACTTCGGTATTTTACTACCCCCGCTGGCAAAAACAATTATACTGCGATGCGGCTAAAAACCGTTTCCGCCAGCACCCGCTCGATTATACTGAGGGGCTGGAGCATACCATTAAAGAGTGCCTGGCCAAAGCGGGTGCCGATGTAGCTGCAAAGGTAAAGGCCATTGCGGTTGATACCACGGGTTCAACCCCCGTTGCTGTGAACGAGCAAGGTATACCTTTGGCGCTACTGCCCGAATTTGAGCATGAACCTAATGCCATGTTCGTACTGTGGAAAGACCATACCTCTACCACCGAAGCTGCCCAAATTAACGCGCACGCCACTAAGTTTGATGCCAATTACCTGCAATATGTTGGCGGTATTTATTCATCGGAATGGTTTTGGGCCAAGCTGCTGCATATTCTGCGTGTTGATGAAAAAGTACGCGCCGCCACCTACTCCTGGGTTGAGCATTGCGACTGGATTCCGTTCGTGTTAACCGGCGGTACCGATGTGCACAAGATGATGCGTGGTCGTTGCTCGGCAGGCCACAAAGGCCTTTGGGCCGAAGAGTTTGGCGGCCTGCCTCCAAATGAGTTTTTTGCTTCGCTCGATCCGCTGCTGGATGGCTTTACCGACCGCTTATATAAAGATACCTATACGTCAGATGTATCGGCAGGTAACTTATGCACCGAATGGGCCGAACGCCTGGGTTTAAGTACTGATGTACTGGTGGGCGTAGGCGCCTTTGATGCCCACATGGGTGCCGTTGGCGGACAAATTGAACCTTACCACCTGAGCAAGGTAATGGGTACATCTACCTGCGATATTTTGGTAGCACCTAACCGCGATATGGAAGGGAAACTGGTGAAAGGCATTTGCGGACAGGTTGATGGTTCGGTTATCCCAGGCATGGCAGGATTAGAAGCTGGCCAATCGGCCTTTGGCGATACTTATGCCTGGTTTAAAAATTTAATTGCCTGGCCATTGCAAAGCCTGTTAAGTTCATCAACCATCATTGATGCACAAACTGCAGGTGCTTTGCAGGAAGAAATGCTGGGCAAGATCATCCCCGAATTAAGCCGTCAGGCAGCTGAATTGCCTTTAGACGAAAAAGCCGAACTGGCTATTGACTGGTTTAACGGCCGCCGTACGCCCGATGCTAATCAATTGTTAAAAGGAACAATTACCGGTTTAGGTTTAGGCAGCGATGCACCGCGGGTTTTCCGTGCCCTTGCCGAGGCTACCTGTTTTGGAGCCCGCAACATTGTAGAGCGTTTTAGGAGTGAAGGCGTGCCTGTAGAAGGTTTGATAGGCATTGGCGGGGTAGCCAAAAAATCGCCCTACATTATGCAAATGATGACCGACGTGTTGCAGATGCCTATCCGTATACACCAGTTTGAGCATACCTGTGCCTTAGGTGCGGCCATGTTTGCTGCCACGGTAGCAGGTATTTACCCCAAGGTAGAAGATGCCATGGAGGCTATGGGCGGAGGTTTTGAAACAGAATACCAGCCCCAAATCCAAAATGCCGAATTTTATAACCAGCGCTACCAGCAGTATTTGGCGCTGGGTGCGTTTACCGAAACTATGGTGTAAATCTCCACTATGTCATTGCGAGCGATAGCGTGGCAACCGCACGCGTTTAGATAAGCATACGTGCGGTTGCCACGTCGTTATCACTCCTCGCAATGACATGAAGAAAATAAATTTCGAAATCGAACATCCGAAATCCGATATCAACAATGTATCAACATATACAACAAGCCGCTTACGAGGCCAATATGGAGCTTCCTAAACTTGGGCTGGTCATATTTACCTTTGGTAACGTAAGTGCTGCCGATCATAACCTGGGTGTATTTGCCATTAAACCCAGCGGTGTAGCCTACGAAGAACTATCGCCTGAAAAAATGGTGATCGTTGATTTTAACGGCAATACGGTGCAGGGCCATCTGCGGCCATCTTCTGATACCAAGACCCACGCCGTTTTATACAAGCACTGGGGCCCAGGTATAGGCGGTGTTTGTCATACGCATTCTACCTACGGTACCGCCTGGGCACAATCTCAGCGCGATATCCCCATTTTTGGTACTACGCACGCCGATTATAACACGGTAGATATTCCATGCGCGCCACCCATGGTAGATGAATACATTAAAGGCGATTACGAATATCAAACCGGTTTCCAGATCATGGATGTGTTCAGGGAAAAAGGGCTGGATTATAAAGAAGTAGAAATGGTGCTGGTAGGCAATCATGCTCCCTTTACCTGGGGTAAAAGTGCCGCCAAGGCGGTACATAACAGCGCCGTGCTTGAGGCAATCGCTAAAATGGCCCTGCTAACCGAGCAAATAAATCCACAAGCCGCACGTTTAAAACAAGCACTCATTAACAAACACTACGAACGCAAGCACGGGCCTGATTCTTATTATGGACAGAGCTAAGTGAGTAGTTGACTGGTTGAGTAGTTTATTAGTTTAATTACTCAACCAGCCAGCTACTTAACCAATCAACAATTTAACTATTCAACTCAGCAATGATAAACTTAAAAAACCTCGAAGTTTGGTTTGTAACCGGTAGCCAGGATCTGTATGGCGAAGAAACCCTTAAGCAGGTAGCCGAGCACTCGCAGGCTATTGCCACCGGTTTAAATAATACAGCGGCTATACCTGTTACAGTGGTATTCAAGCCAACCGTTAAATCATCAGAAGAAATATATGCGCTTATACAGCAGGCCAACAACGCCACTAACTGTATTGGTTTAATTACCTGGATGCATACTTTCTCGCCCGCTAAGATGTGGATACGCGGGTTAAGCATTTTAAAGAAACCTATACTGCACCTGCATACGCAATACAACAGCCAGATACCTTGGAGCAGTATTGATATGGACTTTATGAACTTGAACCAGAGCGCCCACGGCGACCGCGAATTTGGCTTCATGATGAGCCGTATGCGCCTGCGCCGCAAAGTGGTGGTTGGCCACTGGCAGGAAGAAGAAGTAGCTGCGCAAATAGCCGTTTGGGCCCGTGCCGCTGCCGGCTGGCACGATTGGCAAGGCGCCAAGTTTGCCCGCTTTGGCGATAATATGCGCTACGTAGCCGTAACCGAAGGTGATAAGGTAGAAGCCGAACTACAATTTGGTTTCTCGGTAAATACTTATGGTATTGGCGACCTGGTGAGCGTAATCAACGCGCTCGATTATTCGTTAATAGACCAGCAGATAGCTGAGTACCATGACTTATACGAGGTAGCGGCTTCGTTGCAAAAGGGTGGCGAACAGCACCAGTCACTGGTTGAAGCTGCAAAAATTGAAGTGGGCTTGCGTACCTTTTTACAGCAAGGAAACTTTAAAGGCTTTAGCGATACCTTTGAAGACCTGCACGGAATGGTGCAACTGCCGGGCATTGGCGCACAGCGCTTAATGGCCGAAGGTTATGGCTTTGCCGGTGAGGGCGACTGGAAAACAGCTGCTTTAGTACGCGCCATGAAAGTAATGGGTGCCGGCTTGCCGGGTGGTAACGCCTTTATGGAAGATTATACGTACCACTTTGATGGGGCTAATTCTATGGTTTTAGGTTCGCACATGCTGGAGGTTGATCCGGCTATTGCTACCGGCAAACCGAAAGTAGAAGTACACCCGCTGGGTATTGGCGGCAAGGCCGATCCGGTGCGTTTGGTATTCAACGTAGCAGGCGGACAAGCCCTCAACGCGTCTATTGTGGATATGGGCAACCGTTTCCGCATGATTGTGAACGAGGTGGAAGCCATTGAGCCGGAGCATGATCTGCCTAACCTGCCGGTAGCCCGCGTATTATGGAAACCTTACCCCGATATGAAAACCGGTGCGGCAGCCTGGATACAAGCCGGTGGCGCACACCATACCGGTTATAGCCAAAACTTAACCGACGAGCACATGCACGCCTTTGCCGAAATGGCCGGTATTGAATACCTGTTGATTGGCAAAGAAACCAAACTGCGCGATTTTCAAAAGGAGATTGCCTGGAACGATGCTTATTATAAACTGATCAAATAAGCTTTAGTCAATATACTATAGAAGCCATTGTATCTGCGGATGCAATGGCTTTTTGTTTAATACTGAACTGCAAGATTAATAGCCCGTGTTTGAACTGCTTATCTATTAATTGTCAGAGCCTGGGCTAGTTGCATAGCCTTGCTTATATCACAAATTCCGTAACCATAAGGTAATTCAGGATGAGCAAACCGATTACCCGATTTCCTTATGATCTCTAATAGTTCATGATTATTTAATTTAGGGTATGCTTGTAACAGGCAAGCAGCCAATCCGCAAATTATAGGGCTGGCATATGAGGTGCCTGATCTGTTCATGAATGTACCGTTGGTAGTAATTATGCTTGCGCCTCCACCTAAACTTACCACATCGGGCTTTATCCGTCCGTCAGTAGTTATTCCATAGGATGTAAAAACGTCAATAGTCTCTATACTGTTTACCGAACCTACAGTAAGTACATTTGGCGAATCTCCTGGTGTGCCTACCCAGCGTTGGTCATTTCCGGCACAAGCCACAACAAATATACCTTTATCTGATGCTATGTTAGCTGCACGGCTGGCCATAGCTGTTTTGCCATCCATGTTCTCAAATTTGTAGTTGTCTGTCTCCCCATCGTGTGAGGTGTAATATAACGACGTGTTAACGATATCAACACCTGCACTGTCTGCATATTCTATTGCAGCAACCCAATAATCTTCTTCAACAGTATACTCCGTTGATTCATCTTCGCTTCGTAACAGCCAGTAATTAGCATTGGGGGCTGTGCCAACATAATATCCGGGTTTATTAGTAGCCATACATGAAGTAACCCAAACGCCATGCTCGTCAATATCATAAGGGTTATGGTTTTCAAATACAAAAGATTTGGCGGCTTTAATGTGCATGTTTTGAAAAGATGGATTAGTATTTAGACCTTTAAACCCTGCATCAATCACTGCAATATCTATCCCGGTGCCGGTATAGCCTTTTTCATGGATTTGCTGCCCGTTATTAATACTGATGTTTTTCCAGGCTGAACCATAATAAGCTGCATCTTTTGTAGAATGATCAGGTGGCACTCCTGTTGATGAAGACGCTCCGTCACTATTGTATGCTTCAACCTGTGAAACTTTCGGCCCTCGCCAGGTAATCAATACATCTTTAACAAAAGGAAGTTCTTTGTATTTATATAGTGACAGCTGATCTGTGGTGTATACGGTAACTGTGTTTAGCCATTTACTTTGCGTTACAATAACGCCGCCTACTTTTTTTATTTCCTGTACATACTCCTTCGAAATTGGCAGATCAGTTTCATTGATCGTTATGTTCTGTTTTCTCCTACGCTGTATAGCTTTGGCAGACAAATAACGTTCAGGCGCATTGATAGAAAATTCGGATGTGCCTTTATCCTTTAAAATTATGCGAAACTTATAGGCATTGGCATCAGAAATTGTAACCTTACACTTGGCGGCGCCTTTGCCATCTATTAACCTGCCGGTTATTTCTGCCTCACCGGCGGCCATAGCCGTAACAAAACCCTGATCATTTACTGTTGCAATCCTGCTGTCACTTGAGCTCCATATTATTTCTTTGTTGTTTACTTCTGCCTGGTCGAAATTAACTTTTAGTATATAACTGATGAAGGGCTGTTTCTCGATATTTAATGCGGATGGGGCAATAGTAACAGTATGAGTAATTTCCGGAATAACAACTTCAGCTTTTTTACAAGCAGTATTGGATATAGTTAACAGGTAAAGACTCAGGAATAGTAATTTTATTGGAAGCTTCATTAAGAGAAATGGTAAAAACCGTAATTGGTTAGTGTATGTTTTTGTTTAAAGCATTTAAACTTTAACTCAAAGATAAGGACATAGAAACGGTACTCTTTTAAATAAAAAATAAAATTATGAACAATAAAATGTAACCAATTAACTTTAGGCAGCGTCTTATAGCTATACAAATACTATTAACCATGAAATCTATCACTAAAGTATTATTGGCAGCGGCATTAATGTTGGGTACTGCGCAAACTTTTGCAAAACCTACTCCGGTAACAAAAGTATATCATTTAGAAACACAAGATCGCCACCTTTCTGGCTTTTCGGCGGTAAGTGTGGCCGGTTCTTTTGATGTTTATATTGTTCAGGGTAACACCGAATCGGTTAAGGTAGAGGCCGATGATGACGTGATAGATAAAATTATGACCGAGGTTAAAGGCGGCGTTTTAAAAATATATACCAAAAGCAATAGCGGCTTTAACTGGAGCTGGGGTGGTAATGATAAAAAAAGAATTGTGCGCGTGGTGGCCAAAGATCTTAACAATATCAGTTTGGCTGGCTCGGGCGATGTGTTTTTTAAAGAAGGTTTCCGTACCCAAAGCTTGGTAGTTAACCTCACTGGCTCAGGAGATATAACTGGTAAAATAGATGTAAAAAGCCTGCAAAGCAGTGTAGTTGGTTCTGGTGATGTTACCTTAGACGGCCGAGCCGAAACTTCTACCGTTAAAGTAGCCGGTTCGGGCGATTTTACAGGGAAAAACTTACTAACCACCAACACTACCGTAAGGGTAGTAGGCTCGGGCGATGCCTCGGTAAACGCCAGCCAGCAAATTGATGCTTCGGTAGCAGGTTCGGGCGATATTCATTATACCGGTACTGCCAAACAGGTATCTACCTCCAAAAGCGGTAGTGGCGAAATTCACCGTTTTTAAGCGAATTAGCTCCATCATATATAATTAGAAAAGCGCATTTATGCGCTTTTCTTGTTGTAATAGTTTCTCCGTCATGCCGATGAATATCGGCATCTCACGCGCTAAGTAGCCCGTAGTATGATAGTTACTGGCTGTTCAACTTTCTGATGGGATGCCGATATTCATCGGCATGACGGGGCTGTATGGTTGCCTGTCTAAGAGTAATCAAAGCGAATAATGGTTCAATAAGTCCAGCCTGACAAGCTGGAACTCGGTAATTTTAATACTCCACAAATTCCTCATCCACATAACACCATAACCAGCGTTCGCCAGGTTCGGCCGAAGCTACAACCGGGTGCTCGCTGCGGTGGTAATGCTTAGTCATGTGCTTGTTGGGCGAGGCATCGCAGCAAAGGGTAACACCACAGGTTTGGCAGGTACGCAGGTGTACCCAGCTGCTGTGAGTCTTTACGCATTCGTCGCAAACGTATTCATCACCAATGTTAACATCGGTAATGCTGGTAAGGTGCGTACAAAGGGTTGGGTTTGCCATATTTGAGCGTTATTAGTTATCGTCTTTAAAGTTAAATAACTTTTTGCGGCCTAAATCATACACCACTCTAAAAGCCTGCTGGTTATCATTCCATTGCCCCGGCGACTGGTGGAAACTGAAAATGAACTGCGCCTTAATGTGCTTGAACAGGAACGGAGTGTAGGTAATATCCAGGCGGTTATAAGTTTTCTTTTCATAAAACGAATCGCCGTACGTAACCCGGTGGCCTTCGCCTTTATAAAATTCATCATAAACAGCAAAACGGCCCTTACTGCCATATATACTGGCTACCACGCCTAATGGCTTCTTAAATCCGCCACCGCCTTCTACGCGGGTGCGTTCTAACGATAGCATACCACCTGCCTCAACCGAAAGTGAATCAAATAGGGTGCGTTTACCAAAATCATAGCCCAGCCTTACTTGTGCCGCACCGTTATCGCGAATATGATCGCCGGGGATGGATACCGCCGGGCCGGCATCATGCAGTAACATAAAGTAATATTTGCCATACAACGGGCCAAACTCGTTGGGTTTATACTTGCCCGAGGAGCCAAACAGGAACTGCTCGCGGTCGGTATTGGTTTGGCGGCTTACCCAATCGAGCCACAAAGTTACCTGTCCGTGTGCACCCTGGTAACGGGTAAGCAAGCCTTCAACGTTGGGGCGGTAATACATCAGGGTATCGTTCAAAATAGCACGGGGGTAATCGCTCAGCAGGCCTGCCCGCGGGAACATACCCGCATTAAAAAGCCATTTGCTGCTTTCAAATTTATAATAGGCCACTGGGTCTACCCGTAAAAAGTAGGGTTGTGCGCCAAATTCATGAATGCCGTTAATACCCACTACAAAGTGGTTCAGGCTGTCGAGGTTCAGGCCAAAATCTAAAGCCAAACGTGTGCCCGAATAAGTGCGCGAACGCTCGGTAAAGGCTTTGTATTCGCGGTTGTCTAAAAAGCTGAAGCCATTAAAATTTACATCAACACTTTGCTGCGCTTTAGCGGCAAAGGTGAGGAGCAAGCAAATAACAAGGAGGTAAAAGTTTCTGATCATGCAATGGTTTCTTGAACGGTAAAGTTAAATATTCTGCTGTTGCGGCCGCTTATGGTTAATGTAAAACGGTAAATACCGTATTGGGATCACGTAATTCTATTACCGGATTTCAGACCCTTACAGCAATAGTGAGTTAATTAAACAAAAAAGGTGCAAGGCCATTAAACCCCGCACCTGATTGATCATTCAATTAATAATCAAATATGGATAGCCCTGTTATCTGTAGCCGCTAAGCAAGCTTCGCGGATGGCTTCGGTATACGTAGGGTGCGCATGGCTCATGCGCGAAATATCTTCAGCACTGGCACGATATTCCATCGCAACCACACCTTCGGCAATCATATCGGCCGCACGCGGGCCAATCATGTGCATGCCCAAGATCTCATCGGTGGTGGCATCGGCCAGTACTTTCACAAAGCCATCAATATCCATACTGGCGCGTGCACGGCCGCTGGCTTTGAACGGGAACGACCCGGTTTTGTACTTAACGCCTTTTTCTTTCAACTGCTCCTCGGTTTGGCCAACGCTGGCCACCTCTGGCCAGGTATAAACCACACCCGGAATGAGGTTGTAGTTGATGTGTGGTTTTTGGCCGGCAATAATCTCGGCTACAAAAGTGCCTTCATCTTCGGCCTTGTGGGCCAGCATAGCGCCGCGAATTACATCGCCAATGGCATAAATACCTTTAACGCTGGTTTCCAGGTGCTCATCAACGGTTATTTTCTTGCCGCGTTCTTCAACGGTAATACCAATGTTTTCTAAACCTAATTTATCGGTGTAAGCCACGCGGCCTACAGCTACCAGGCAGTAATCGCCTTTTAATTCTTTTTGTTCGCCTTTAGGAGTATCAAAAGTTACGGTCACTTCTTCGCCGGCAACGCTGGCACCGGTTACTTTGTGGCCCAGGTAAAACTCCATGCCTATTTTAGTGAGGCTTTTTTGCAGTTCTTTACCCAGTTGCTTATCCATGGTTGGAATAATGGCATCCATGTATTCGATAACCGATACCTTGGCGCCTAAACGGGCATATACCGAACCTAATTCTAAACCAATAACACCACCGCCAATAAGGATCAGGTGTTTAGGGACTTCTGGCAAATTAAGGGCTTCGGTAGAGGTAATGATACGTTTTTTATCTACAGGTAAAAACGGCAGGCTCGATGGTTTTGAACCGGTCGCAATAATTACATTCTTACCGGTAATGGTTTCCTGCGTGCCGTCTTCTTTAGTGATTACTATCGTGTTTTTATCCTGAAAAGCACCCATACCCTGGTACGAGGTAATCTTGTTCTTTTTGAATAAAAAAGTAATACCACCGGTAGTTTGGGCAACCACTTCGTTTTTGCGGTTCACCATCTGGTTAAAATCAACCGAGAGGTTATCGAGGTTAATGCCGTGTGTTTTAAATGTGTGCGCGGCATTGTGGTAGTGCTCGCTCGAATCGAGCAGGGCTTTTGACGGTATACAGCCTACATTTAAGCAGGTGCCGCCAAAAGTGCTGTACTTTTCAATACAGGCAGTTTTTAAACCCAGTTGGGCACAACGTATGGCAGCCACATAGCCGCCCGGACCCGAACCTATAACGATAACATCATATTGCATAACAGAAAAGTATTTGTTAGTGTCCAAAGGTAATATTACCTGCTATAAAATGGGTAATAATTTAGTAAAGATTAAGGCACAATTCAGTATACAAGGACAGTACATGACAGCTAATAAGTTGAAACTGATCTGATTTTTGAACACACAACTAACAACTAACTAACAACTGCCAACTCATTCATGGGCGTTTCCCTACTGGTCGGGCCATTTGCTCATACTACACAGGCCTTAGCCACGGGCCGGTATCCGCGTCTGTCCCTAACGCAAAACCAATATTGGGGCGTATCCGGCTTTAATTGCAACAGAATTAACTATAATCGGCATTATTCCGCATAACTTATTAAATTAGGCAACTGAATACATTAACTGCACCTCATGAAAAGATTTTATGCTCTTCTGCTAACCTTTACGGTTGCCTGCACCACTGTTTATAGCCAAACGGCCGACTATGCCGCGGCACACTACACCAAAAAAGACGTGTACATTACCATGCGCGATGGTATTAAGCTTTTTACCTCCATCTATACGCCTAAAGATGCATCGGCACAAAAGAAGTACCCTGTTATTATGCAGCGTACCTGCTATAGCGTGGCCCCTTATGGAGCCGATAAGTTTCCGGCCAAATTAGGTCCATCTGATGAAATGATGAAAGCCGGTTACATTGTGGTTTACCAGGATGTGCGCGGCCGCTGGAAAAGCCAGGGCACCTGGACCAACATGACCCCGGTGATAGATAATAAGAAAACCAAGAAAGACGTAGACGAAGGCTCCGACACGTACGATACCATTGACTGGCTGGTGAAAAATGCCGCCTTTAACAATGGCCGCGTGGGGCAGTGGGGTATATCTTATCCCGGTTTTTATACCGCGGCAGGCATCCTGTCAAACCACCCGGCGCTAAAGGCATCATCGCCGCAGGCACCTATTTCCGATTTCTGGTTCGATGATTTTCACCATAATGGTGCATTGTTAGAGTCTTACATTTTTGCCTACCCGGTATTTGGCGTGCAGAAAAAAGATACCACCACTAAAGCCTGGTACACCATGATGAATACCGCAGGCGCTAAAGACGGCTACCAGTTTTTGCTGGATATGGGCCCGCTAAGCAATGCCGATAAATACTACAAAGACAATTTCTTTTGGCAGGAAACTGTGAACCACCCCAACTACGATGAGTTTTGGCAAAAGCGCGACCTGTTGCGCCACTATGGTAAAATTATGCCGGCCGTAATGCTGGTAGGTGGCTGGTACGACGCCGAAGATCTGCGCGGTCCGCTGGCTATTTTTAAAACCATTAACAAGCAAGATCCATCGGCTTATAACACCATTGTAATGGGGCCTTTTGGCCATGGCCGCTGGTCGCGCGAAACAGGACATACCCTGCATAGCAATGTATATTTTGGCGATAGCATTGCCACCTTTTACCAAAAGAACATCGAGGCTAAATTCTTTGATCACTTTTTGAAAGGCAACGGCGACAAAAACAGCGGACTGCCTAAAGCTTATATGTACGATACCGGCAAAAAGCAATGGCAAACCTACACCCAATGGCCGGTACCTGCCGCCAAACACGAAAAACTGTTTTTAAGTGCCGATGGTAAATTACCCATGAGCCAGCCCAATGCTACCGCCTCAACCTCGTTTATTAGCGACCCGTTGAAACCGGTGCCTTACACCGAAGATAATACCACTACCATGGGCTTTACCCCGCACAATTACATGAGCGAAGATCAGCGATTTGCCGGCCGTAGGCCCGATGTGCTGGTTTTTCAAACCGAGGTACTGAAAGACGACGTGACCCTGGGCGGCGAAATTATGGCCCACCTCAAAGTAGCCACCACAGGCACCGATGCCGACTGGATCGTAAAACTCATAGACGTTTACCCGGCTGATGAACCTAACCATACGTATATGCCTAATAAGAACATTGTTTTGGCTAACTACCAGCAAATGGTACGTTCCGAAATTATGCCGGGCCGTTTCCGCAACAGCTTTGAAACGCCGCAGCCTTTTATCCCCAACACCAAAACCAATGTGGATGTAAAACTGCAGGACGTACTGCATACCTTTAAGAAAGGCCACCGCATTATGGTGCAGGTGCAAAGCACCGCTTTCCCGCTGTGGGCCCGCAACCCGCAAAAGTTTGTAGAGAACCCTTATAAAGCTGTTGAGGCAGATTATATTAAGGCTACGCACACGGTGTTTAATGATAGTTTTGTTGAGGTGGATGTGTTGAAGTAGGAGCGGGGTTTTGAGGTGCGGAGATCGAGATAGCCCACTTGTCATGCTGAGCTTGTCGAAGCATTCGCCGCTTTGCTAAGTCTTCGACAGGCTCAGACTGACAGGTTAAAGAAATGAATATGAAGAGGTGCATTACTATGCGCCTCTTTTTGTTTATTTGTAATACAAGAACTTCCCAAATGAAAATGAAACACCTCCTTTCAGGAATTATCATAGCCACTCTTTTCTCTCTTACTGCATCGGCCCAGCTCATGCAAAAGAAGGAAACTTACACCCGCGCCGATACCCTGCGTGGTATGCTGACCCCGCTGCGTACCTGCTACGATATTAACTATTATCACCTGGATGTGAAGTTCGATATTGATAAAAAATACATCAGCGGCAGCAACCTGTTTAAATTTACGGCTACGCAAAGTTTCACCAAACTACAGTTCGATCTGTATGCCAATCTGAAAGTTGATAAAGTAGTTTACCAGGGTAAAGACCTGGCTTTTACCCGGGAGTTCAATGCGGTATTCGTTACCTTTCCTAAGGCTATTGCCAAAGGGAGCAAAGATGAATTTACGGTCTATTATTCGGGTAACCCTACCGTAGCTAAGCGTGCGCCCTGGGATGGCGGCGTGGTGTTTACCACCGATTCGTTGGGAAAACCCTGGGTAGCCACGGCCTGCCAGGGTGCGGGTGCCAGCATTTGGTGGCCTACTAAAGATCACCAGAGCGATGAGGTGGATAGCGTGCTCATCAGCATTAGTGTTCCTAAGGGGTTAAAAGATGTATCGAACGGTCGCCTGCGCAAAACCACGGAACTGTCCGATGGCTATACCCGGTTCGACTGGTTTGTGAGCAACCCCATTAACAATTACGACATAGCCGCCAATATTGGCGATTATGCCCATCTGGAAGATAGTTACGACGGCGAAAAAGGCAAATTGAGTATAGATTACTGGGTGCTGCCCTATAATACCGAAAAAGCCAAAGCACAGTTTGGCCGCGATGTTAAGCGGATGTTAAAAGCCTTTGAAAACTGGTTTGGCCCCTACCTCTGGTACGAGGATGGCTACAAACTGGTAGAAACCCCGCACTTAGGCATGGAGCACCAAAGCGCGGTAGCCTATGGCAATAAATACAAAAACGGTTACCTGGGCCGCGACCTATCGGGTACCGGCATTGGTTTAACCTGGGATTTTATTATAGTACACGAAAGCGGTCACGAATGGTTTGGTAATAATATTACCTCGAAAGATATTGCAGATATGTGGATACACGAAAGTTTTACCAACTATTCCGAATCGCTTTTTATTGAAACGTACAGCGGCAAACAAGCCGGACTGGAATACATACAAGGCCTCCGCAAAATTATCAAGAATGATGAGCCTATTATAGGCCCGTACAATGTTAACAAAGAAGGCTCGGGCGATATGTACCCTAAGGGTGCTAATATGCTAAGCATCGTACGCACCATTGTAAATGATGATGCCAAATGGCGCAACATTTTACGAGGCTTAAACCAAACCTTTTACCACCAAACGGTAACCACGCCGCAAATTGTGAACTATATTAATAAGCAAGCAGGCATCAACTTTACTCCCATTTTTGACCAGTACCTGCGCTATACCCGCATCCCCGAACTGGACCTTAAATTTGAGAACGGTAAAGTATATGCCAAGTGGACAGCCGACGTCAAGGACTTTACCATGCCCATCAAAATGCGCAAAAAAGATGGTGAGTATTACTTTATTAAAGTGACTTCAGAATTTGCACCTGTGGCGTTGCCGGGGTTAACTAAGGATAATTTAGAGGTAGATACTTTTGAGTATTATATTAATGTGAAGATGGAGTAGATATGTTATTTAAGGCAGTGCTACTTTGTGGCTTAGTCTGCTCTTGGCCGCATAGGCCTTTGTTTTTTTTCTTGATAAAAAGAACCAAAAATCAAGTCACCTCCTATGCTTCTTTTGCGCACAGGCCGTAACGCTGCAAAGCCGGGCAGCACCACGGGCTGTTTAGATTTGCGCCTTTAGCTTCGCCCACACTTGTCCACCGCTACATGCAAATCTAAAAGGCCCCTGCCTTTGCGCACAAGGCCACCTTGTGCTACCCCGCTTTCGGCCGAAGCAGGGAGATGACGAAGAAGGGAAGAAGTCGCAGTGGTTAGTGGCAGCGCAGTAATGCTTCAGTAAGTTAATGCAACTGCGTTGCGCAGCAACGCTGCTGTCAGAAAAGAAGCGAGGGCCTGCCAGCGCACCCGGCCGGGAGTGGGCATTGTGGGCAAAGGCAGGGATTGCGCTGGCTTGATTTTTTTGTTACTTTTTGTATCAAGACAAAAAGTAATGGGCCTCTCTCGGCCAAGAGCGAGACGAAGGTTGTTCATCAGCAAAAAACAAAGTTCAAAACGCACTAATCACTAAAGCATACGCAGAAATTGCTTCGTGTCTCCGAATATTCTTCCGCACAAACACCAACAAACTTTGTTAAGTTTGGTACAATGACTATCCTCATTAACACCCTCATCGTCCTGCTTACTATTGCCGTTATGGAAGCATTTTCCTGGTTTATCCATAAATACCTGTTCCACGGGCCGTTGTGGTTTATTCATAAAACTCATCACCAGGAACGGCATGGCTGGCTGGAACTGAACGATGTATTTAGCCTGGGCTTTGCCGCCTTATCTATGTGGTTAATGTGGCAGGGGCATCAAACTCTAAATTACGGTTTTTGGATAGGGGTGGGCATTAGCGTATACGGCTTTATCTATTTCATCTTTCACGATTGGTTCATCCACAACCGGTTCAAGTCATTCAAAACCAAAAATAGCTATTTGCTTAGCATCCGTAGGGCGCATAAAATTCACCATAAATCAACACAGAAGAACCCCTCAGAAGAGTTTGGGTTGCTGGTAGCGAGTAAGAAATATTTTAAGCGGTAAGGCAAATAGCCGAATAGTTATAATGCTGTCATGGTGAGCCTGTCGAACCATTCGCCCCTTGGCAAGTATGAAATGTGCTAATGCTACAGGTGGACTCATAGCTTATGTGAGAGTAGATACAATCTTAATCCAATAAGATTAAACCCGCGATTAGCGCAGAGCCCATACAACGGCTCCTATTATAAGCACTAAAATGAAAAATACAAAGATTAGTACAACGCTTGCCAAAGTGCTAACTACACGGACACTTTCTAAATGCTCACTTGATATTGGGGCGTTAATTGGATTGCTTTCTGTTACTGATTCCTCAATTGTCTTTAATGTTTGATCTATTTTATTCATTATCCAAAAGCATTTGTTATAATCAAAGGCCGTAACCAAAGATACACAATATGTATATTTAAATAAATTCCGAAATTCGCCCGTTCCATATCCCACATCCACATGCTGCAACTCGAAGAAAACGTTTCGCTTAAAAATTTCAACACGTTTGGTATTGAAGCCAAAGCCCGGTACTTTGTTGAAATTAATGGCGAAGAAGAACTGGCCGAACTATTTATGGACCCGCAGTGGCACCAAACCGAGCGGTTAATTATAGGTGGCGGCAGCAACCTGTTACTCGTAAAAGATTTTGAAGGATTGGTAATTCGTATGAACATACGCGGTATTGCGCATCGCATTAATCATGAAGAGGTATTGGTAGAAGCCGGAGCAGGCGAAAACTGGAATGGTTTGGTTAATTACTGTGTAGACCATGGGTTTGCCGGTATGGAAAACCTCACCCTCATACCCGGTTCGGTTGGCGCATCGCCCATCCAAAACATAGGTGCTTACGGGGTAGAATTGAAAGATGTGTTTGAAAGCTGCCGGGCGTTTGAGATCAGGACGGGCGAGATGCAAACATTTGGCAAAGAGGATTGCCATTTTGGTTATCGCGAAAGTGTGTTTAAGTCGGCTTTAAAGGGGCAGTATATTATTACTTCGGTAAAGTTCAGACTATCGGCCACGCCAAAGCTCAATTTGAGCTACGGTGCTATTGAGCAGGAGCTGAACCATCGGGGCATTACCCAGCCCAGCATTAAAGACGTATCTCAAGTGGTAGCGGCCATACGGGTATCTAAACTGCCCGATCCGTCTACCATTGGCAACTCAGGGAGTTTCTTTAAAAACCCGGTCATAGCAGCCAAACAATTTCAATCAATTATAGAACAGCACCCGGCCGTGTCTCATTACCCGGCAGGCGAGGGACACGTAAAGCTGGCCGCCGGCTGGCTGATAGAACAGTGCGGCTGGAAAGGTAAAGTAGTAGGCCATACCGGTACCTGGAAAAACCAGGCGTTGGTGCTGGTGAACCATGGCGGCGCCACGGGACAAGAAATTTATGATCTTTCGTCGCAAATTATAAACAGTGTGTACCAAAAGTTTGGCGTAACGCTGGAGCGCGAAGTGAACATTATTCAGTAATAGTTGACACTCCGGATACAAAAATCCAAAAATGTGAACAAAGCGTACGGTATTGTATTCAAAAAAGAGCTTTCTGTTTTATAATTTTCAGTTAAATTATTATCTTAATGTTTAATCAGTATTAAATTATTGATGTACAGAATATTAAGTATCTTGTTTTTGTTTTAAAATAACGTGTTTTTTTAACTATAGGTGCTAAACTCACTGCGTCAAATCAAATTGTGGCACAAAACGGTATCATGTTTGCCAATGTATTTGTACAAAACTTTAACAGATAACAAATGACAAAGATTGAGTTTAACACCATGGTTCTGCGCCAAGCCAGTTCACTTCGTTCATACGCACTGCACTTCACTCATGACGCAGACGATGCTAACGACCTTGTTCAGGATACAATGTTGAAGGCTATAACTTACTACAATAAGTTTAAAGAAGGCACCAACTTAAAGGGATGGTTGTATACCATCATGAAAAACACTTTCATCAATAACTACCGCCGCTTTGTAAAAATGAGCACCTTCGTAACTAAATCTGAAGAGATCTCGTCGGCTAACCTTGTATTCAGTTCTACAAAAAACCAGGGCGAATCTAAATTCGTGATGGATGATATACGCCGTGCCTTAGACCGTTTACCAGAAGATTACTACGTACCCTTCACCATGTACTTTGAAGGTCACAAATACCACGAAATTGCTGATCATTTAACCATACCTATTGGTACCGTTAAAACACGTATTCACGTAGCCCGCAAGCTTTTGAAGAAAAATTTAAAAGCATACGATAGCGGTGTTAAAAAACCAGTATTTGCCGAAGAAGAATAATTTTTAGCTTTAAACTCAACATATATATATATAAAGAGGCCTGCTTACTAAGCGGGCCTTTTTTGTTTACAACGGTTTGCAAATAATCATTACTTTGCGGCTATATGGGTTCTGCTGGATTAATAATTCAAATATTGGCTATTGCTATAGGGATGCTGGCTATTGCGCTGTTTGCCAAAAGTAACCTCACCATTATAAAGTTCAGGAACCTCACCTCATGGGGATTATTAACCTTGTGGACCGCCAGTATAGATACTGCTAAGCTTATTATTGTAGATAGCAGGAACAATAAAGTGTTAGAAAAAGAACTCATTGAAGCCATTATTCTGCACAAACGCGCTAAATACGTTTTATACGCCGCTCTCATTTTAAATTTTATGGCTTTTATTATGGGCGCGTACGCTTGATTAAATGGATGTAGAATAAGGTTAGGGCGTTACCCTTCGGGTCAGGCTTTACGCTCATACTGCACAGGCCTTAGCCAGGGGCCGGTATCCGCTCCAATCCTTAACGCAACTGCAGTCGGATATATGCCTTCAAAATTATAAGCGGCGCAATAGAGGTTCCGCGTAACTAGGTTAATTTGGTGGCAGTGAAAAAGGATCAAGACATTTTTAATTCGCGACTAACTGTTTACTCGCTATCAATATAAACGCCGGTGGTACATAGTGGCGCACCCCGGTCCACCTGGTTCATGGACCACTTGAAAGACATGAAGAAAAATGAAGTTTTTTGAAGTTTTAAAGAAATATGATGAAAGTTCTTAAGCTTTTTTACTGAGCATTTTTATGGCTTCTTGTGCCGCTACCTGTCCCGAAATTAGTGCAGGTGGTACGCCAGGTCCGGGTACGGTTAACTGCCCTGTATACAGCATGTTGCTTATCTTTTTTGCCCGCATTGCAGGCTTCCAAAAGGCTGTTTGTTTGAGGGTGTTGGCCAAGCCGTAAGCATTGCCTTTAAAGGAGTGGTAATCGGCCTTGAAATCGTTCATGGCATAGCTGCGCTTTACCACAATGTTGTCGCGTATGCGCTGCCCCGTAACCGCCTCAAACCGGTCGAGCATAATGTTGAAATATTTCTCGCGCAAATCTTCATCGTCTTGTAAACCAGGCGCTAAAGGCATCAAGAAAAACATATTCTCACAACCCTCGGGTGCTACGCTGCTATCAGTTTTTGAGGTACACGATACATAGAAAAGTGGCTTGGTAGGCCAAGCCGGGTTGGTGTAAATTTCTTTAGCGTGCAGTTCAAAATCCTCGTCAAAAAACAGGTTGTGGTGCTCTATATTATCCACACGCTTATTTATGCCCACGTAATATAACAAGCTGGAGGGCGACATGGTGCGGGTGTCCCAATATTCGGGTGTGTAGTTACGGTTTGGTTCGTCTACCAGGTGCTGGTCTACATGCTCATAATCGGCACCGGCTATTACAAAATCGGCCGTAAACTCTCCTTGTGTAGTTTGAATACTAGTCGCTTTATTATCGCTGGTATTGATCTTGGTGACTTCGGTGTTGAGTTTTATATTAACGTTATAGCTTTGCGCAACCTGTACCATGGCCTTCACGATTTCGTTCATGCCGCCTTGTGGGTACCAGGTGCCTAATACCAAATCGGCATAATTCATCATGCTGTACATAGCTGGCGTGTTTTGTGGTGTAGCACCCAAAAACAAAACCGGAAATTCGAGCAGTTTAATAAGTTTTGGATTCTTAAAATATTGTCTTACATGCTTACTCATGCTGGTGAGCAACTGTATGCCCAAGCTTTTCTTAACCAGATCAAAATCAAAATACTCAGTTATGGAGTGAGATGGTTTAAATACATATTCGCCCATGCCAACGCGGTATTTGTATTCGGCCTGGTTTAAAAACTCTTGTAATCCTTTACTACTACCCGGCT
>Ga0265780_10003855_pt1 | contig 19563 bp, 20 predicted proteins | sample P1T30metagenome_FD_192432 | JGI IMG/M metagenome (GOLD analysis project Ga0265780, IMG submission 192432) | Plant litter microbial communities from East Loma Ridge, Irvine, California - P1 T30 | ecosystem: Environmental > Terrestrial > Plant litter > Unclassified | place: USA: California...
CTGCTCCGACAGCCCAAACAAACCCGCCTGACGCATGCGCCGTCTCCCTGCTCAGGCACAGTGAATCATCTTTAGCTGGATCATGCCAGGGTTATTGGGGGTGCCCAGCTTTGAAGTAAGGGCTGTGCTCAGTCCCACATTGGGTGCTTATCCTGTCTGGGTAGTGCCCAGACAGGAACTTGTTGTACCCAAATGCATATCCGTTTGCCCACACGTCAAAAATTGAGGGATGTGTGTCGGTCACGGTTTCCGTCTCGGAAGGTAGATAGATGCTACAATCGGTTCCTGGATAGGTACCGGTTGAACGCGATTGATCTCCGTGATCGATGTAATGGTAATCACGAGTCAAAGCTGCGGCAAAAGCTGATATACTGCCGACATCGTCAGGCGATCCGATAAGGAATAAGGCGGCGAGGAAAAACACGATCCCGAATAAAGCAGAAAAAACGGTTTTTGACATATTTGCTTGCCTCCGCGAGATATACATTGGCAGGCTAAGAGGCTGGTGCCCCTATGGCATCAAAAAATTGCAATTGTGGTACGTCTGATGGAAGCAGCTACGGCTTGCGTTGGGCGCTTTCAGCCGGGCTGCTATTCATCCCAGGAGCGGACGGTCGGCTTTCGGGCGGCTCTCTCGAATTCGGGGTGTCGGAACGGCACGACCTGGTGGTTAGCTGCCGTTCCGCAACAGTCTGTTGGCCAGCCATCTCACGCCAAGCCCTACGGCGGTGCCAACCAAAACGGTAGGCGATACGACCATCAGCCAAAAGCTCTTATGACACGGAAGGTCTGGAACACAGTCGCCTAGCGCTTGAACGAGAACGAGAAAAAAGAAGAGCGGGCACGCGACGATAGCCGCGAGGCCACAGCCCCATTTGTCGCCTGCTGTACGTCCCGACCGATAGCGGCTGTCGTTCATGGCATTATCATACGGTGGTGCGAGATGGCCGCAACTGGGCGTCATCGGAAGTGGAAAATCGCCTGCGCGAGCAGGGCAACGCCAACAATCCCGCACCCGATCACGAACAGCCAGAAACGAACAGGCCCATCGTCTCGGTCGAGGATTTCTCCTCCCCGCAAGCGAACCCGGCCAGCGAACCCGACGCACATCGCAAAACCCAGCATCGCTACTGCCATCACCCAGTTGAAGGTGCTGCCGGGTTCCATCTAGCCACCATCGCCGATTCTTCTTATGTCCGCAATTGGAGGAAAAAGATGGTCAGTGAACGACCGGGTTTGGGCGACTGCGGCTGGGCTGCTTTGCAACGTGGAAGCTGATTAACCGCCGTTTGCCAGCGGGTCTTTGTTCGCCGCGCTCCCGTTGCTCAGAACCGTCCCGACGGCTTCGCGCCAGTCCTCCCACATCGCTTGGTCAAGCGGAGACCCTTGAGGATCGCCGCCGCCCGACCCATGCGTTCGGTTTAGGGCGCCGAGTATTGTCGCAATGTTGTCCTCTGTGCGGCCACCTACTTCCCACCAAATTTCCAAGAAGCGCCTCATCGCGTCAAACGCCGCGAGTTCATCGATGGTGCGCAGTGGCGGCGTTCCAATCCAGTCGCTCATGCTGACACCATAGGCGCGAAAGTCATGTCTGCAATTGGGAACGGCGATGTAGTGCGCGAGCGGCAGTTATTGGGCGGGAGCCGGTGGTCTGCTTTTGGTCACCGGGTACAACTGCCTCCGAGACACACACAGCATGTAAAGCCCGTTCCCGCCTTGGCCATTTCGGCCGAGGAGAAAGCTGGGCACCCCCAATAACCCTGGCGTGATCGGACCGGAGATGATTCACTGCGCCTGACCAGGAGGCGGCGGATGCGTCAGGTAGGGTTGTTCGGGCTATCGGATCAGTTGAAGCGGTTGTCGGATTGCGGCGATCCGCTGGAGACGATGAGCCGGGTGGTGGATTTCGAGATATTCCGCCCGGCGCTGGAGAAGGCGCTGGCTTACGGCGACGGCGCGAAGGGTGGTCGGCCACCCTACGATCCAGTGGCGATGTTCAAGGTCCTGATCCTGGCAGCGCAGAACACGGTCAGCGACGCGCGCATGGAGTTCCTGATCCGGGATCGGCTGAGTTGGCTACGGTTCCTTGGGTTCGACCTGGGTGCTGTCACGCCCGACGAGAACACGATCCGGCTGTTCCGCGATAAGCTGACGCGCGCCGGCGCGATCGACGCGCTGTTCGCCGCCTTCGGCCGGCAACTGCGCGAGCGCGGCTATTTGCCCATGGGAGGGCAGATCGTCGATGCCACGCTGGTGGCCGCGCCCAAGCAGCGCAACACCGCGGCCGAGAAGGATGCCATCAAGGCAGGCAAGAGCGCCGCCGAGATCTGGCCAGACCAGCCGGCCAAGGCCGCGCAGAAGGACACCGACGCACGCTGGACGCTGAAGTTCGCCAAGGCGCGGGCTTTGCCCGACGGCCGGCCCGGGATCGACATCGCCATCCCGAGTTTCGGCTACAAAAGCAGCATCGCGATCTGCCGGCGCTACGGCTTCATCCGTAAGGGCAAGGTCACGGACGGCGCCCGCTTCGACGGGCGGATGTTGCGCGACGTGGTCACCCGCGACAACACCGCTTCAGACGTATGGGCCGATACCGCATACCGCAGCCGATCTAACGAAGCCTGGTTGAAGTCGGTCGGCCAGGTGAGCAGAGTTCACCGCAAGAAACCCAAGGGCAAACCGATGCCGGCACGCACCGCGCGCGCCAACGCTGCCAGATCAACGGTCCGTGCCCGTATCGAGCATGTGTTCGCCCGGCAGAAGGATCAGATGGGGCTGTTCATCAGCACCATCGGCATCGTCCGCGCCGAAGCGAAAATCACGCTCGCCAACCTCGCCTACAATATCGACCGCCTGATCTTCCATGAACGGCGTACCGCAACGGGATAGCTGCGCCCGGCGATGGTGATCCCCGCCACCGACACCCGGAAAAACACCGCCATCAAGCCAGCAGCGACGCGCCAGACGCCGTCGTCACGCCGTAATCAACGCTTGGCCATAGGTTGATGTGGGTGCCCAGCTTATGGGTACGTCAGAATTCGATCCAGTGGTCGGTGAGCGCCGGCCTTGGAATTTTGCGCGCAAAGTCGGAGCCAAGCGCGCGCTCAAGCCGCGACAGGTCTGGGCTATTCGCTTCTTCCTTGATCAGCATCGCCGCTTGCGGGATCGCGCGTTGTTCGATCTCGCCATCGACAGCAAGCTGCGCGGTTGCGACGTGGTGAAGGTCAGGATCGGCGATCTTGTCCTCGGCGGCCATGTGCGCACTCGGGCCATAGTCGTGCAGGCAAAGACGGGCAGGCCGGTACAGTTCGAGCTGATGGCGGACGCGCGGGCGAGCTTGCTTGCCTGGCTGGAACGGCGCGGCGGTACGCTGACCGACTATGTCTTCCCGAGCCGAACGGATCATGCTCGCCCACTCAGCACGCGTCAGTACGCCCGACTTGTCGATGAATGGGTCGATGGTATAGGTCTACGCCGAGAAGAGTATGGGACGCATTCACTTCGGCGAACCAAGGCGTCCATCATCTACAAGGCATCGGGGAACCTGCGAGCGGTGCAAATCCTGTTAGGCCATGCCAGAATTGAAAACACCGTCCGTTACCTTGGCGTCGATGTGGAAGATGCTCTCACTTTAGCAGAGGGCGTCGAGGTCTGATTGAACACCGGCTTCTCGCATCTGCGGGGAGCCGGATTGCTGTAACGTCGGAAAACAGACCGACGGCAGCCGCCCACTTTTTGCCGTTCCGGGCGCTTGCCGATGAGCCAGAAAGCGGACACACATCCGGGGATGTCAAATGAACCATTCGCTATGGCAATCGCTGGTGGGATCGGCTGCCCCCCCATCACCTTCACCTATTTTCGCTGCGAACACGCCTCATTCTGCAAGCGATTATCTTTGTTGTGATCGTCGCGGTCGTGCTTATCACCTAGCGGCGTATCGGCTTTCGCTATCGGGCATTCGAAAGCTGTCTGACCGCTATCCACCAGGTCGTGCCGTTCCGACACCCCAAATTCGTGCGAACCGCCCGAAAGCCGATGGTCCGCTCCTGGGATGAATAGCAGCCGGGCTGAAAGCGCCCAGTTGTCGCCGTAGGCCATCCCGTGCGGCTATGCCCAAAGCGGACTCGACAACTTCAGGCTCGTCCGATGGTCATCGCAGATACAGCTTGCCAAACGTGCCAGACGCATCGACTGGCCACTGCAATGCCGGAGAGCCACCAGACAAGCGCCAAAAGACCACCCAGCGACTGTCCGAAGTAAAGCATCGAGGTGAGTGGCAGAAACACTGACTGTTCATACAAGAGCTCGACTGGTCTGCTGATACCGCAGTACGTTGCATCCATGGAGAACGGCCCATCTGGATGCACTGTAGCATCGACGGGACATACTCCGAGGGCGAACATTCCTATCAGTGGTGCGCCAATAGGACTGAAGACCAGAAGAAGGCACAAAGCTGCTTTGACAAGGTGGTCGCAGATTTTCATGGGCCTCATGCAACACAGATCGGTGCTGCAATTTTATTAACGTCCGCTTCCCGTGGCCACAAACTGAAAAGCGGACCAAGCGCTACCACCACCTCAAGCCGTTCCGGGGCGCCCAGCCTGCGCGAACCGCCCAAAAGCCGACCGGCTGCTATCGGGAAGAAAAGCAGCCAGACGGCTCCCGCCCAACAGCGGAAGTTCGCTATGGGCTTGGACGTGAGAACACACGCGGGGGATCGGCGTCCGTCAGTCCATCCCGGAAATGTGCGCTGGCCTTCCTGAGGGCAGCTTCGATCTGGACGCGCATCCAATCAGCTCGGTGCTCTTCCGACGCCATTAAGCCCAATCCCACTATTCGTTCAGCCTCGAAAGGTATCCACTCTGCGAAGGTCAGGGGTCGATCAGCCATAGCCGATGCTATGTCGATTTGGCTCGCTTACCAAGCGTCCTTCGCCGAAAGCTGCCCGTCTCTTTTCCACCAACTCCAGACATTCAGCCGGCCTCTCCGCTGCCTAGCGACCGGGGCTATCGAGGACGAAAGCAGCCGAACCGCGCATTCACATCTGGCTGCGTAGCTGAGCAGCCCTATCACCGCGGGCTGTATTCAGTCATCTTCCCGCCGGGGGAGGGGCGCTCAATGATTCGTCGTCGATCGATATTGCGCACCGGAATAGGCGCATAACGTGGGCTTCCGCTTCCGGAAATCGGTTCGCGTCATGCCGGGTGTCCGGCTGAACCTCAGCAAAAGCGGCATCAGCGCCAGTGTCGGCCGCAAAGGTGCAACCGTAAACATCGGACCGCGTGGCACGAAAACGACCGTAGGTCTGCCGGGCACGGGCCTGTCCTATTCAACGGCAAAGCAGTTTGCAGCGCGGCCCGGTGGCGGCCGAAATGGCGCAGGGCAGGGAGGTGGCCAAGTCAACGGCTGCGTTGCGCTGTTCGGCCTGGGCGGCTTTGTGGCGTTGCTGGCAGCGGTAGGGCTTCACGCCCCTGCTACGCCGCCTAGCGATACCCCTTCCCCCGCTGTTGCGGTCGCCGCGTCAACGCCAGCGATCGTTACAGCGCATTCGCTGACGTGCAGGGAGGCCGCTAACCGCGGCGGGTCGAAGATCGCGAGTTATAGCCATGGGGCGCGAGTAATCGTCGCCAGTCGGGTAGGCGACTGGGCTGAAGTCGATCGCGGGGACGTGAAATGCTGGGTTCTCAGTTCCTACCTTTCGGACGAAGATGCCGCTGCAACGCCCGGCGTTCAGGGGCTGACATCTGCCGCTGCTGCGGTGCCGACCCGTTCGCATGCAGCCCACCGATTAAGCAGAAAGCATCATCATTCGTCAGGCTACGGTGGTGGCGAGTGCCCGTGTTCCGGTGGCAATGTCTGCATTGGGCCGCGGGGAGGGCGGTATTGCATCACCAGCGGCGGGAACAAGCGTTACGGAGTCTAGGCTATGAGGAATATCACCAGCTTCATCCTTGCGGCGACCTTCATTGGGTCGGCCGCGAACGCCCAGCTTACCTTCAGCCCCGCGCCGCGAGGTGAGCCGAAAACAGTGGCCGCAGCGGTCATTAGGAAGGCAGGGCATCCTTGCCCAAGTGTGGCATCTGCGAAGCGCCAACCGGATGGGGGGATAACTGCCGCGTGTTCAAACGGAGAACTCTATCTCATCGCTACAGTCAATCAGGTGGGGCCGGTTGCGCTGCGGTGTTCTGCTGCCAAACGCCTGCTTAAAATCTCGTGCCATAAGTAGTGCTGTAACGGTGGTCGGGGTCGAGGTCGTCAGTTGGCTGAAAGGAGCGCTTCAGCCTCTGCGGCTCGGTTAGTGGGTGTCCATGCAACTGGCAGATTGCGTCGGACCTGCTGAAAGACGCGATCAGCGACACTCGCCCATGCGATACCGCCGCCAATACCAATCCCATCGCACGGCGGCACCAGCCGCGAGGGTTGCGCAGGATAACGAACGCCCATCCGGCAAGGTGCACCGCGCAACCAGACGCTGATAGCTCTTGCCCATCGGCAAACAGATAAGCCGCTTGCCGAGCACCAAGCGAGCGACGAACGGCATCCCGTCAGATCGCCATCCAGTCGCTCTCCGCGTCGTCGATCGCAGCGAACGCGTCACCGTCAGCCTGTTGGCCGCGCAGATATGCTCGGACAGCCTCGGGATCACCGTTCTTTGGGAAGGTGCGGTCGGCGCGAGCGGCGTCAGCGATGCCGTCTACCCAGTCACCACGGTCGCGCTGGGTCAGTAACCAGCGCCCGAAGGACAGCTTCGGCGTTGGCTGTTCGTCATCATAATCGGTCATCCGTGACTCCTACTTCTAACCGAGTCGGGCATCGCACACGATCAATGTTCCTGCAATGTTCTTGCGAATTGATCCGTAATGCGCGTAGCTAACCACCCGTCGCCACCGCCGCGATTCGACATTGATGGAGCTTGGGATGCAGCACGATCTGCAACTGCGTGCGGCTGCGCGCGCGATTTACGACGCCTGCTATCCGTCCGAGGATTGGGCGCCAGTTGGCTTTGATGACGCCGAGCGGTTTAAGACCGTGCACTATCGTCAGGCGGTCGGTGCCGCTCAGCAGGCGCGAGCGGTGATGGCGGATCGGGCCGAGCAACCGGCGCTGTTCCGGACTGCTCTCGCCTGACGTGGACCAGATCGAGCGGGTGAACTGGCTCGCGCACCGTTGGCCGATCAAGAAGCGCACCCAGCCTTATGGCGGTTGGACGCTCCACATTGGCGAGATCGAGGGCAATCGTATCGTTCAGGCCAGCGACGTTGCGGAATACGACGCGCTGATGCAGCGACAGCGGCCGATGTGCCTGGCCCGGTTCATCGCCGGTCAGCGCGCTCTCCACCCCGTCGTCGTGCTGGTGGTCGCGGAGACGTACAGGCTAGGCCGCATCCCGCCCGAGCTGTGGTGCGGCTACGACACGACGCTCCTGCTGGACCTGCCGGCCGTCACGCTCCTGTCGGCTAAGGCGCGGGCGGTGTTCCCCGCATGGCCAACCGCGCTGATCCGCGTAGTGCGCGAAAACACCGTGCAGGGTCTGGGTTTGGTCGCCGCGCCGGATGCACGCGGGCCGAAGCTGCGCGCGGTCGCGTGACGTGAGCCGCTACGATGCCGATGGCGGGCAAGTGCCAACCACGTTGTTCGAGGCGGCGGCGTTTCACAGAACGATCAAGGCGCGCTGCTCATGTGGACGCGAGGCCGTGTTTCATGCCGCCGCGCTGTGGTGGCTGTTTCAGCAGAAACGGTGGCCCGCTCACCTCGGCCATGTGCCCGAGCGCCTGCGGTGCACCGGCTGTGGTCGGCGTGGTGTGTCCATCAGCGCAGGGCGGGATGCGCCGACGGTAACCAGCTTGCCGATGCCGGATGATCGCGAGTGGAAGCGGGCGGTGAGCCGATTTCGCTCCTGATCGCTTCCGGAGAGATAAGCAGCCGTTCCGCAGTCGCTCACACTTGGGCATAGAGCACGCTCTGCGACGATCCCGTAAGCCGACGTTTCGCCATGAACTTCAGCGCCTTTTCGATCGTCGCGCTTTGGGACTTAGCGGCCGTAACCGCAGGGCGCGCCGTGCGGCAGGTCTGAACGGAAGCGGACGTTCACCGGCTGGGGCAATTTTCGCGTTCTACGCCCGGGTCTGGTGGTGAACAGTTCGGCAGCTACTGGGTAAGCGACTGATGGAAGCTGCCGTCCGCGGAGCTTCAGCAGGTGCGATTACAAGGGTTGAGGCGAGGTGAGTGACGATCTCGAAATTCTGTCGAGTGTGACCGGCCGCCAATCACACTTGATCCGCCGCCACTCTGTTTCGGGTTACAGCGAGGGAAGGTCGTTCTGCATCGTGCAATCAGCAGCCAGCTCCGGCGCCTAAGAACCAACATGTGTTAACAGTGGCGGAAGGCGTGGCTGACTGTTAGAAGCCCGCTGGAGGCGAATTGATGTCTACTATCCTGCAGCGCCACAACGCGAAAATAAGCGGATCCGGCGCCACGACCATGATGTTCGCGCACGGCTTCGGCTGCGACCAGAACATGTGGCGTTTCGTAGCACCGGCGTTTGAAGACGAATTCAGCGTTCTGATGTTCGACCACATCGGAGCAGGTGGCTCGGATCACTCTGTCTATGAACCCGAGCGCTACGCCACCCTCGCTGGCTATGCCGACGACGTCGTCGAGCTTGCCCGCGCTTCGGAGATCGAACGAGGCGTGTTCGTCGGGCATTCCGTGAGCGCGATGATCGGCATCCTCGCTGCAAAACAGGCGCCAGAGCTGTTCGATACCCTCATTCTCGTCGGCCCCTCACCCCGCTACACCGATGACGGAGATTACATCGGCGGCTTCGCCGAGCCTCAGATCGAAGATCTTCTGGAGTTCCTCGACAGCAATCACCTGGGCTGGTCGCAGGTGATGGCACCCGCCATCATGGCCAACCCGGATCGACCTGAACTTGCTCAGGAGCTGACGGATAGCTTCTGCCGGAGCGACCCTGAAATCGCGAAGCGCTTTGCCCGCGCGACGTTCCTCTCCGATAACCGTGATGACCTCGCCGGAGTGAAGGCGCGCACGCTCATTCTACAGTGCCGCGATGACGTGATCGCCCCAATCAGTGTCGGCGAGTTTGTGCATCAGGCGATCCCCGGAAGCGAGTTCGTCGTTCTGGATGCCACCGGCCATTGCCCGAACCTCAGCGCCCCCGAACAGACGATCGCGGCGATGAAGGCCTTTCTTTGAGCGGCGAGGACGCAGAGGCGGGCGCAGCAGCCGCGAACGACCTAGAGGATCTGTTTGAGAACGCCCCTTGTGGTTACGTCTCGACCGACAAGGATGGCCGGATCACCCGGGCCAATGCCACGCTCGCGCAGTGGATCAGCGCCAGTGCCGCAGACCTGGTCGGCAAGCGCTTTTCGGAGCTGCTGACTATCGGTGGGAAGCTCTACTACGAAACGCATTTCTCGCCGCTCCTGCGCATGCAGGGGTCGTTCACCGAGGTCGCGCTCGATTTGGCATGCGAAGGTGGTCGCAAGCTGCCGGTCCTGGTCAACGCGGTGGAACGCCGTGACGACGCAGGCAAGCCCCTGTTTGTCCGTATCACGATCTTCAACGCTTCCGAACGCCGACGCTACGAGCGCAGTCTTGTCGAAGCCAAAGCGGCAGCCGAACAGGCGATGCACGCCGAGCACGCTGCCGCTGAGCTCCGCGAACAGTTCATTGCCGTCCTCGGCCACGATCTGCGCAACCCGCTTGCCTCCATCGCTGGCGGTATACGCCTTATTGGCAAGGAATCCGTGAGCGAGCGTGGGCGCAAGGTGCTCGACCTCATGGAAGGGAGCATCGTCCGCGCCTCCACCCTCATTGACAACGTGATGGACTTTGCACGCGCGCGTCTCGGAAGTGGCATCGGCCTCTCTCCCGATCCGAATACACGCATTGCTCCGGTCATCGAGCAGGTCGTGGCTGAACTCCGCTCGATCGCGCGAGATCGCACCATCCAGGCTCGCATCGACCCTGATCTGGACGTCGAAGCCGACCACGGCAGGATCGGCCAGCTTGTCTCCAACCTCTTGGGCAATGCCTTGACACATGGTTCGGCCGAGCAGCCGGTCCGACTGACCGCCACAACCGCGGCCGGCATGTTCGAGATCTCTGTCGCGAATGGGGGCGCGCCAATTTCCCCAGACGCCATGGAGCATCTGTTCCAACCATTTTTCCGCGGTTCGGTTCGCCCGAGCCAACAAGGGCTCGGACTTGGCCTCCACATCGCTGCCGAAATCGCAAAAGCGCACGGAGGAACGATCGGTGTGGCGTCAGACGATGTTGAAACGCGTTTCACCTTCACCATGCCGTGTCGCCAGGAGGCCGTTGAGGTTGAGTAGTGAACGTTTCGAACGCGTGCGGAGCATCGCTCGTGCGCTCAGTATTGTCGCTGTCGTAATCGCCGGGATTGCACTGCTCGGATATGTCACGGGACGCCCGCTCCTGTTTCAGCTCCGCCCAGGTTTGCGCGGGATGTCGCCCCTCACGGCAATGGCGCTGGTGAGCTCGGGCGTCGCGGTGCTAGCGTCTTCGTGGCGCCGCGAGCGTTTGGTTCAGGCCACGGCGGCTATCGCCGCGATTACATCAATCGCTACGCTAGCCGGTCATGCTCTTGTCGGAGCTGACAATCTCGGCCCCGCCGTTGGATCTGCCGTGTTCGCTGTTCCGATCGAGCAGGTCGGGCGAATGTCTGTCGCAACCGCTGCCAGCCTTCTCTTCCTAGCCGCAGCCGCAGTCTATCGCAGAAAGCGACCTTTCGCGGCCGATGTCCTGAGCGGGCTTAGCCTCGTGGTCTCTGGGACGGCGCTGCTAGGATATCTCTACGGCGTTTCAGACCTTTACGCCCTGCCGATGTTCAACAGTATGGGCCTGAACACGGCACTGGCTCTCACCGCCCTTGCGATCGCAGAAGTCCTCGTCGAGCCTGAGCGGGGTTGGGCCAGCGTTATCGTTTCGCGCGAGGTCGGTGGGGGCGCCACGCGCCGGCAGCTCAGCTTCATCGTTGTGCCTGTCATCGCGGGCTGGGTGCTGCTGCAGGCGACCAACGCCGCTCAGATCGGCGCTGGCGCCGCGATGGCGCTGCTCGTGATCACGACCGTCGTGCCGCTTGCCATGCTGATCCTGCGCGATGGGCGTGTCCTGACCGCTCTCGACCGCGCCCGCCGGGACCAAGAGGAAACTCAAGCGCGGTTTGCCTGCGAGATGGAACAGAAGCTCGCTGAACAGGCGGTTCAGCTCGAGCAGGAGGGCATCATCCGGGCCAAGGCGGAAGCTGCCATGTACCGTGCGCAACGGATGGAAGCTGTGGGCCAACTGACGGGCGGCATCGCGCACGACTTTAACAACCTCCTCATGGCGGTCCGGGGCAATCTGGAGCTGATGCAGCGCAAGCTCTCCCCAGCCGAGGAACGTCTTCATCGCTATCTGGAGAATGCGGTCGCCGCGACGGACAAGGGGGCGAAGGTGACTGGTCAGCTCCTCGCATTCTCGCGCAGCCAGAAGCTCCAGGTGCGCCCTGTCGAGCTCGACCCAGTCCTCAACAGCGCTCGAGAACTGATCGGCAGTTCGCTTGGTCCGCTTATCGAGGTGACTTCCGCGCTCGATACGGCGGCTGCATGGGCCTTCACCGATCCGGATCAACTGGAGCTGGCGCTCCTGAACCTTGCGGTGAACGCGCGGGATGCCATGCCAAACGGAGGCACGCTGCGCATCGAGAGCGGCTCGTGTCGTACTCGGCTCGGCGACGAGGCGGATGATGGCTCTTACCTCTCCATCCGCTTGATCGACAACGGGGCCGGCATGTCCGAGGACGTTGCCGCTCATGCCATTGAACCGTTCTTCACCACCAAGGAGCGTGACAAGGGTACGGGACTTGGGCTGGCGCAGGTCTATGGGTTCGTCCGCCAGTGCGGGGGCGATCTGCGCATCATCAGTGCTGTCGGCGCTGGTACTTCTGTGGAGATCCTCTTGCGCTGTGCCGAGCCATTGCTCGACACTGCGGCGCCAGCGATCAAAGGGGACGAGGCAGCGGCCTCCTCTGGATCAGGACGGGAGGTGTTGGTTGTAGACGATGACGACGCGGTACGCGCCGTCATCGTCGATGCGCTTACCGCAGCCGGTTTCCAGGTTCACGAAGCTTCCAATGGCGAGGCAGGTCTATCTCTGCTTAACTCCACCTCTCCGGTCGCGGCAGTGATCGATTTTCTCATGCCCGGAATGAACGGTGCGGAGATGGCACGGTTCGCCCAGCAGCGGCGCCCCGGCCTTCCAATCGTCTTCGTCAGTGGGTACTCAGATACAGTGGCACTGGACGGCATCATGGGGGCGGTCGTGCTCCGGAAGCCCTTCGACATCGGTGCTCTCGACCGCGCGCTTAGCTCGGTCCTGCACTGACGTTTGATCATGAGCCGGCCAGCAGCTTGTGCTTGCAGCTTCAGCGTTCGGTCCCACCCACCACCGGCGCCGCGCGTGGAGACCGGCCGACGGCGAGCGGGGGTCCTTTAGGAGCGTCAATGGCAGGCTGTACGTCCTAAACTAGGGCGATGACCGGCAAGCACGACCTGAGACCATCGCTCAAGGCGCGTAACATCAGCCCGCCAATCCAGGGGGCGCTCACCGAGGACGCAAATTTAGGGTCACGCCGCTTGGTGCAGATATGCCGGGTCAAAATCAGCGATCGCCTTGAGCTTGCGCCAATCCGAAACTCGAAGAGTTCGACCAATGCGGGTAAAGGCGCCATCCTCAACGAGCTCGCGCAGCATTCGGTTTACGTGGACGGAAGTAAGCCCCGTCGCGTCTCCAATTTGCTCTTGGGTAAACGGTAAATCGAGTGCCTCTGCGGTGGCTATTCCGAGTGCCTCGCGGCGCTGGAGAAACTCACAAAGCATGTGCGCGATCCTTGTCTTGGCGTCTCGGGCCCCAACGTTCAGAACCCATTCCCGGAAGACAGAAGCGTCGATCAGCGCATCCTTTGCGAACGCGGCAGCGATACGAGGGAACAACGAAGCTACCTCCGCGAGCGAGGGAATAGGAACCCACGCGACCGTAGCAGCTGTCATGGTCTGGATATTGTGGTCGGCGGTTGGGAGGAGGGAGTGCTGGAGATCCACCATGTCACCAGGCATATGGAACGACACAATCTGGCGCTTGCCCTCACGGTTCATTTTGTGGCGGGCGACGTATCCTTCAACCAGTAGGCAGCACCGCGTGACCTTCTCGCCCTCCTTCACGAGGTAACGGTTCGCAGACGTCTTCTCCAAAGTGAATGGCAGCGCGGCCAGAGCTTCACGCTCGGCGTTGTTGAGATCCATCAAACGTATCAATTTCCGGAACCAAACGTCTGTGGTTTGGAGGGCGGCCATGAGTTTCCCTGTCACGAATTATGGTTCGCTACCGTAACGTCCGGAACCAGCACTCGTTCCGAAACTGCCCCTGCGCTGCTGCGTGAAGAAGGAGACAACGAATCTCTGACGTAGCCCAAAACGTACAGCGTCGCCCGATCATCATGCCGCTATCCAAAACTGCTCCGGTTGGGTTTTCGCGAAATTGCCTGCCGCATATAAAAAAGGAATTGCGCGGTTGGCTTGGATGACCGGTTTCGGGCTCGTGGAGGCGCAGACGGAGCTAGCGGGATTGGGCGACTGCGGATCGTCCGCTTTGACCGGCGGGATCGGCAGCTTCCGTTCGGACCTGACGTTAACCGGAGGCGAAGTGAACGGCCGGGTCTGGTCGGGTGCGGTCGGTGTGGCAGTCTGAACCGGAACGGCAGCTATACCGAGGTCGCCAAGAGCGGTCTGGAAGGTGCCCACCGCCTTCAGACGTTCAGATCAGGCTAGACGCGTCGACAGATCCTTTCCTCTTCACCCAAAGCTCGCTCGTCCGCTCCATCGCGATCAGGTGATCCGGGAAGCACCGCGCTTGGGCCGTCAGCGCGTCGTCGAAGCTACCGTGCAGCCATTGGCCCCACTCGTCCGAGTGCAGCAGCACTGGCATGCGATCGTGCACCGGCCGGATCGCTTCGTTGCAATCGGTCATCACGCCCGAATAGACCGGTCCCCACTCCGCGCTGTCACGCCATAGCCCAGCCCAAGCGAACAGCGGCTGCTCGACCACCGAGAACCATGTACGCGTCTTGCTGCCCTTTGGTCCCTCCGCCTCGGCGAAGGCCGTCAGCGGGATCAGGCAGCGCCACTGCGGCTTGGATGCCAGCCCCTTCCACATCGGCTTGGCGAGGTCGGCAATGTTGTTGACGGGCTTCAGCTTGGCCGTCGGCGACATCGTCTTGAGCCGGAGCGGGAAACCCCACGTCATCGACTGCACGACGCGCTGGCCGTCGTCCTCGCGGATTACCAAGCCCGGTGCGCCGGGGTAGACTTCCTCACCGGCGTTCGAGGCTACTGCACCTGCAGTGCCGAAATGCTCGGCGAGTTCCGCCGCTGACAGCCGGAGCGTGTAGAGGTTGCACATGTCGCGAGGTTATCCCGACCGCGTTGGGGAGCGCAACGTCTGAAGGTGGTGGTTAGGCGATGGTCCGCTATTATTTCGAAGGCCGACTGAAGCGGACCTTGTCGCCAGTCTGGTTCAAAACTTGTTCGCTTTGCAATCGTCGCCAGCTTCTCGCAGGCAATCCGGCGATGCCGTAGGAGCTCCTTCAGCAACACTCACTGCGCCTTTGCTATTAACGCAGCTTCGACGGATGACACCTTTATCCTCTTCTGCCAGCACTATATTATAGTTGCTGGCAAAATACCGTTCAGCACGCTGGCACAATCCATCTGTTTCAAAGAACTGAACATCCCCGCCTCGCGATTTTTGAATAAAGCGATTGTCCTCCAAGCGGCGGGAAATCATAGGTTCGCGGAGCTTACATTCGATACCCGGCGCAAAAAACTGTACTTTGTACCCGCTCGCCTGCACAACAATGAAGGTTGATTTTCCAGAGCGTGCATCGCGCTTAGCTTCTATTCGTCCATCCCTTCGCTTGAAATCATAATAGCACTGACGCAACGACTCGATATGAACAAGGTCACTGCTGTTCGAGTTTGGAATGAGACGCAGTATCCTGCGGTCGTGTTGAGTAGCCGTCTCAGAGTTGCGCCATTCAAAGTCAGCCCAGCGGTTGCGATGCGCGGAGGGATCAGTGGCTTGGGCCTTAGGTGCGTGGCAGCTTGCCAGTACAATGGAACAAGCCAGTATGAAGCTGCGCGACATAATTTCAGTCAAACATAGTTCACGCGGCGTCGTCAACGACCGCTCTCGGCGCGTAGCCAAAGGCGTCTTGATGGCAAGTATTGGGCGGGAGCCGTCGGTCTGCTTTTCTTCCCGATAGCCGCCATTCGGCTTACGGGCGATCCGATCGGCGCGGGAGCGTCGAAACGGCTGGACGGTTCAAACATCCTGTATCTGACGCCGAAGCAGCGCCGGATATACGCTGCGAACGATCGCGGGGCGTTGTTAGAGAAGTTAGCCGCAGGGCTTTAGGGCGCAGCGACACTCGCAACGGATGCGGTGGGAAGACCGCGATAACCGGCACTGGCTAACCCATCAGTGAACTAGGTGGTGCATGGAACATGCTTGAGAATAGTTCTGTAAGGCTATCCAGACGAAATCACAAAGTACGCGGCATGGAAGATCACTTGTTCGTGGTTATGGGTACTCCACGGTTGTAAAAATCACTTTATTAGTGACTCATCACTACAGTAGGTACTTTCGAATTAGCCTTTACGATTTACGCATACGAGTACATAGATACACAATCATTCGACTCGAAATGAAAGGGCACATTGACTTGGCAAATCCTAGCTGCACCGAGACCCTCAATATGGTTGCTGCCGCGCTCAACTCTGTCGACAGGTTTGCGGCTGGGCGCCTTTTGGGCCGCGCAATATTAGACCGCGTTCGCCTCACCGGCGACGAATCCATAATCGGCGGCACGCACAGCGCGCTCCAGGTTGTCAGCCAGCCCGCGCAAGACGAACTAATCGACGGGTTTGCCAAAGCGATATACTTCGGAGTTTACGTTGACAGGCGCACACTATGATCACGGACGAAGCGATTCTGGTCAGCGTCAACAAAGCTTCTGCTATGATCAGCCTCAGTCGCCCGACCTTGTACAAGTTAATGAACTCTGGCGCGATCCATGCCGTGAAGAGTGGCGGTAGAACTTTAATACCTGTCCAGTCTTTGAGGGACTATGCCGCCTCGCTCGCTACCTATTCAGCCACGAACGGGCCCGGCGAAGAATAGGCGGACTCAGCACTGACGGTGCGATCCGCCTAGCCCAAAGCGTTCTTGAAAGCGCGCGAGTTGTTGTGAACGAAGTTCAAGATAGCCCGCTCGCCCGATCGGGTTTGCAGGATCTGCTGTGCAGCCATGTCGGGATCGAACACGTTCACGACTTTAATCGGCTGCGGGCCGGCGGGTGCTGCACCGCCGTTCAGGCCGCCATTCGCGCGATGGCGCGGATCACCCTCCGTCAGCACCTCCTCGTTGCGCTTGGCGATGATCGGCACTTCGTCCGCACCGATGCCGACGATGCCGCCGGTGTGGAAGCGCATAGCCGCAGCGAAGATCGAGGGCGAGACGCTGCGCTTCATGCCGCCGGCCGAGCCGACCATGCCGCCCGCGTGATTCGTGCCAACTGATGTCAGCCCGCCGGCATCCTTGATGGTGACGTTAGAAAGGTCCACCGAGGGGTTGCTAATTGCGCTACCACCAGGGATCGGCACTCCAAGTGCCCGCAAGATTGATACAGCCGCGGCATAAGCGAGAAGCTGAACAATCATCTGCGCAATCGACGAAATGAACGTCGCAGCAAATTCCCGCACGCCTTCGCTGAGCGATCTGAAAACGTTCTTCCCTGATGCAACGCGATTGATGAAGTTCGTAAAGCCGCTCGCGATGTTCGAGCTGAGCGCCTGCGCGATCTCTTTCGACGAAATGCCCGCGACCTTACCCCACTCCTGGGTGGCCTGTTTCGCCTGCTCATACTTCTCGATAGTATTATCGATTTCGCGACGCTGCTCCTCCCAAGATCCGGTTATTCCGATCTTGGTCGCGCCTGCGGTGTCCAACGCCCGATAAAACTCGATGAGCTTATCGTATGCCGACTGGATGCTGCCACCAAGCACCGTGATCTCCTTATCAACGGCATCGGCGTCTTTGCTTTCGCCTATCGAGCGCAGGAATTCACTTTGCTGACGTAGCAGGTCTATCTGCTGCTGGAGGCCCTCTACGGGGCGCTGAACATCCGCGAGTTTGGCGTTCGTTGCCTCACGGGCGTGTTGAACGTCGAAGTACGCGCCTGCCAACGCACGCGCTTTTGCGATCTCTGCGGGATCAGCCTCTACGGGCGCTTCACCCTTTGAAAGGTTCTTGTTCGCATCTTCGACCTGCTGCCGCTTTTCGCGCTCCGCATCCTGAATAGCTTTAGCGCGCTGAACCGCCAGCAATGCGGTGCCGTAAAGCCCGTTCTCTTCCTGCAAAGCCTTTATCGCGTCGGCACGGTCTTCGTTGCCGTGGCGGATCGACTGGTTGAGAGCCTTCTGCTTATCGTCTGAATCTTTTGTCAGTTCGGCGAGCTTCGCTTGACCCTCGGCTTGCGGGGATCCGGTATCGCCGACCTTATTGCTGATGAACGTCTTAAATTCGCCGACCGTCCGAAAGCGCCCCTTGCCTCCCTCGGTGCGCAAATAGGCAGCGTTTTGAGAAACAATCTGAGCAAAGTTTCCAAACTTGCTTAGCACCTTATCAATCGGAGTATCGTTTTGGGCCTGAAGGATGGCGCGTGTTGGGCCACCCGTGGTTCCTGTTCCAAGGAAATGCGCGAGGTAGAGATTTCCAGACGAAACCTTCGCGCCGAACGATTCTAGAACAGCAGCATTGGCTTTCGTGAATGCGTCGAGCACTCCTTTGGCGATGGCGGGGTCGTCACGTGTGGCAAGTATCTGGTCACGTGACTGCCCGGTGTCGCCGTAAGCCTTGGCGAAATAGCTCAGGTAGGTGCTGGGGATGAATTGTCCGAACCCGGCGGCACCGGAGCCAGCGCGATTTTTACCCGTGCCCTCAGCCCCGACGATGGCTTTTTCGGCATCCTCGATGGCCTTCTTGCGTTCTGCTGCCGCCGTCTTTGCCCGCTGCTCATCTTCACGAGCGATCGTTGCGCGCTCTACATCACCAGCAGCTTTCACATATGCTTGCTTGGCAGCATCCGATGCGCCGGGATTTGCACTGCCTATCTGCTGACGGGCGCTTTCTTCGGCAACGTGAATGCGACGCTGTTTCTCGTCTTCGTTTGTAATGCCTCGCTCTGCGGCAAGCAACCGCTCCTTCTGTGACACCATTCGATCCGTCGCGAGCAAAACCTGAGCGTCAGCATTTTTCTGTGCCTCGCTTGTTTTATTCCGAGTATCAGCGTCTTTTCCAGATTTGGCTTTAGCCTCGCTCGCCTGCTGGTCGAGTAACTGCTTGAGTTCGCCCTTGCGGGCGTCAATCTCAGCATTGATTTCGCTGAGATCACCCGATCGCGAAAATAGACTGTTACTACTTTGTTTCGTAAGATCGTATTTACGCTGCAAATCTGGAATGTCAGCTTTCAGCTTTGCTATGCGAGCCGCACGTTCAGCGACCGTGGTAAATGCCGCCGCATTGCCAGTGGCCTCGCTGATCGCTTTCCCGATTTCGCCAAAAAAGCTAAGAATGCCCTGCGTGGCGGGCATTTTGCTAAAGTGGGTAAGCAGATCATCCCATGCTTTGCTCAAGGAGCGAGTCGCGTCCACGGACGGCCCGTTCATCTGCCTGGCAGCGGCGGCGAGTTTCTCAATGAGAATATCGAACGCCATAGCGCGACCGCGCTGTGCGTCACCGTCGTCGAATGCTTGCTTGATCGACTTAAGCTGTTCCGATGAGTAGCTGTGTGTCTCAGCGTTCAGCTTCGCAATCGCGTCATAACCGCCGCTGAACGCGTCCGCCAATTTCTTCGCGGCTTCAGGAACTTTCACCTGCATTACATCAGCCATATTTATGGCTGCACGGCCAAACTCGTCAAAGCGATCTTGGTTAAGATCCGCAGAGGCGAACAACTTCACTGATTTTACGGCATCGTCCATGCTCGCGCCGTAGCCGCGCATCATTTTGGCAGACGCTTCTAGCTTCTCGGGATCGTACAGACTGCCATCGGCCGACAACGTCAGACCGGACGTAATATCGCGAAGATGCTCGGCTTCGCTTGCGGCGTGGCTGATCACGGTAGCTAGCGCGGCAAACGTGCCCACCGCCGCCAGAATGTAAGGATTGCTCAGCGCGCCGATGATCGCACTCGTGATGCGCGGCCAAAGCTGGAGAATTTGGCCGCCCTGCTGCGCGAAAACTTGACCGACGTGCTGCCCCGACGACAGGCCCGTGACCACGTCGTTAATCTGGTACGACAGATTTTGAACTTCGTGCGGCCGGAGGCCGAAAAGATCGAAGTTGAAGTTGCCAGCCGCCCTTCGAGCGCGGTCGGCTTCTGCAGTCACTTTCTTCTCAGCAGCCGCCAGTTCCTCGGTG
>Ga0265780_10003856_pt1 | contig 19562 bp, 14 predicted proteins | sample P1T30metagenome_FD_192432 | JGI IMG/M metagenome (GOLD analysis project Ga0265780, IMG submission 192432) | Plant litter microbial communities from East Loma Ridge, Irvine, California - P1 T30 | ecosystem: Environmental > Terrestrial > Plant litter > Unclassified | place: USA: California...
GGGCCTTGCCTAGACCCAGCTCCCGCTGGACCCGTCCCAGAACGCCTTGAACTCCTTCCTAATTCCTATTGCCTACTACTCCCCGGACGGCCCCCCTTGGTCTTGGCTTTGGCGTGGGTATCTTTGCACTCGTCGCTGCAGAACCACTTTGTTCTGCCAGTGGGTGCCTTCTCCAGATGCACGCAGGCGAGATGGAACCATTCACGGGGACAGTCATCGTTGTCGCAGGCAATCATGTTTCCGTACGACACTTCGTTGCAGTAGCAGTAGCGAGGCTCGTCCCCATCCTCTTCCGACTCGGCCTCGGGCTCCGCCTCGGCCTCAGGTTCCTGGTATTCCTGTTCCTGTGCAATTGAGCTGGCTGCCGAGGATGGAGGGTTCGACTTGACGTTCTGTGTTGGTTTCATTGCCGGTGAAGCAGCTGCAGCGTTTGCCTGTGCGTTCTTCTTGTGACCTCGCTTAGATACTGTGCCAGTCACCGTGCTGTTATTCTCCGACGAGGTGGTCGAGTTGGAGTTGCCATTGTTTGCGTTGCGGCTGCTGCGACTCCGCGCCATGGATATCTCGGGAAAGCTCCCGATGACGGGTGTCGCTGTTTTCGAGCTTCGACCGGGTCTGCTTGCGACTGGCAGCTGTAGTGGCGTGTCAATATCCATTCGTTCAGGCTCTGGCTGGCCCATGTCTTCTAGTTTCATGGCCGTTGTGTCGAGCGCGGGCGGCATCTCTGCCGTCTCCTTGGCAATTGATGCGCCCTTGGCCGACGTGTCATCGCGTACCATGCCGGCGGCATGTTCGAGTTCGGTAATGGCGTTGCTGGTGGCATGTTGTACCGAGTGGGAGGTGGAGGGACGACGTCCAGCTGGACCCTCCTGGTCTTTGAGCGACGCAACCGAGTTCGCCGTTGAATTCTTTCGTGCACGCGCTGATAGTGGCCGATCCGACGTGCCCGCCATCACCTTGTTGATGGCAAAGTTGGCGGCCAGGGGCGATGAGGCCATGGGAGGGGAGTATGTCGGCAGTGGGTTCTTACGCTGCGCAGGCACGGGAGGCGCTCGTGGTTTGCGCTTGGGTGGTCCGCTCTCTGGAGCTGGTGTCCCTCGTGGGCTTGATCCGCCCCGCACACCGTTGCCAGCTGTCTTCAGGGCGCTGCTTACCGTTCGTTCCATTGGTGGGGCAGCTGGTGCCGTTGCAGCGAGGGCTTTCTCCGTCTTCTTCCGCTTATTGTGAGGACCTGGGCCGTTGCTGGTTATCCCCAGGCCGACATTGCGATTGTCTGGCGCAGCCTCTACGGGCATGGCCTTCCTCTTCTGCGGTTTCTTCGCTGGACGGTCATCGAAATCGGAATCGATCTGCTGGTGGCGGCTACGCTTATTTGCCTGCATAGCTTCGCGCCGAGCCTCACTCTTCGCAGCGATCGAGTCCACATCATGCACGTGTTGGGCCGCGGCCGCCAGATTGTTCGCGGCCGCCACCTCGCGCCTCTGCCGCTCGTGGGACGGACCTCCCTTCTTCTTTTCTTCTTTATCCGCGTACGCCCAATGCGTTAGGCTGCCGTATCGGGCTTCGTCGCTGATCTCGCCGTCGAGCTGAGCGTATGAATGGTGCATGCGCGCGAGGCCTCGGTCCTTGGTGGCTTTCGCGCCCTGGAGCACGACTAGCTTCTCGTCGAGTGTGGACATGATGCCCCGGATAAGGATGCAGAGGCGGTGCATGAGTTGGCGCTTCTCTGTCGCCGCTTGCTCTTCAGGCGAGGCATTGCCGGGATGGGGAGGGGATACCTGCGAGGGGTGAGCTTATAGTCGTGACGAATACAGCTACGGGACTCACGCTGGCGTTGCTGTCAGCCCCTGCGGAGGACTCGGTCGACGGCAGCTGTCCTCTTGTTGTGACGGGCAGCTGGGCGATTTCCTCGAGCAGCTCCTTCAGCATGTGCTCGGGATCGAAGAGCTTGGCCTCGACTTCCTTGAACAATGAAAAGTGCTTGATCATCTCCTTTGGGAACGCATCGACGGCGCTTGTAAAGTGGGTGAGGGCTGGGAGGAAGCCGGGCGCGCTGTTGGCGGCTTCGGGGGTCTGCTCCATGCCACTCGCTGCGAGTCTACCGGCAAAGGTGCGCGCATAGTAATTCGTAGGCCGGACGGTGGCTCGGCCCTGTCTCGTAGACGTTCGTGTGCCTGTGGTCGGTGGCATCGTGACTGGAGGAGCGCTGGTTGGGTACCAGGGCGTGGAAAGCGGCCGCGAACGCGCTCAGCGCTGAGTGGAGTGCGAAGAAACAAGTTGCGTGGTAGGAATGACGTGTGCGCGCATCTCAAGCAACCACTGTAGCTTTGCTGGTGTTTCCACTCATTTGCCTCTAATTGCAGCGTGGAGAGACAGAAAGGCCCCGTGCAGCTCTTCAACACAAGCGCGAAAAGCCGCCAAGACGTCCACTGACGGAATGGAACCTCACTGCGCGCACGTGATCCGGTTATCGGCGGTGGCTTGCTCCGATAACGCCTTACTAAGCTGCCTTACTCTGGTCAACTTCTGGACTCCATCCCAGCCTTTCCAATTGCGAAAATCCCACTGTAGCCACCCAGATATACAACCGCATATCAGATTTGTGCAGGCTCCTGTGAGGCACTGGTCTTTGTCGATCTGATGACACCACGTAAAGACACCAATTAGAGACAAACTGGACGCGGCGAGGTACCCTTCAATGTCCTCTTCACTGAGTAGATTCGTCGCCATGGCTTAATCTGAATGGGTAAACTGTTGGTAGTATTGTCTTGGTTACAGGCACTGATCCCATGGACACTACACGTGCTAGATTGCTTGAGCGTGTCATTGTGGGGTTTGTCGTATTCCCATATCTGTATGAGTGCACTGTTCCCAAAGTCGACTGCGCGTATACTTAACTCTATTCTCCTCTTCACTCTCATGCAAGCCTAGAATTACGTTTGCCCTTTCTTGTTCTACCATTGTTTATACTGTGGGAGCATTCCATGTAGCCCGTGGCTCTCTACCACGCCAACATCCGGGCCACGCTGCAAGACAGCTTTGCATCTCGGGTTGGCGATTCCAAAGTCGTGGCGACTATTTCATGCCCCGTACTTGATATCGGCAATGCTTGCCAGCACAAGTCGCGCTACGAGTGTCATACCCGGTTCGAGGGAACGTCAGCTATCAACTTGCGCAAACGCTTCGCTTGGCAGGTGGGCAGGGAGACCATCGTAACTCTCACGCGCACGCCATTGGCTCTAGCTATCAGGCAAATGGTCGTTTGGTGGGGCTTTAGCTGATTCGGGCTGTCGTGCGTTGTATTGTGCGTCGTGAGCGTGAATCACAGACAATAGACAGGTACTCGGGTGCGCTCATTCCTATTGTTCGGAGTCAGTGGGTCAATCAGGTAGCCATTCAAACAGCGGTTGTTCATCACTATAGACTCAACTTCACTTTGTGTCAACTCGCCCCAGTCACCGCCACCCGACCGCTCTTTAACTACATATAAAATATCCCTCTGCCCACATCTTTCGAGACTTCCTCCGAAACTCTACTCTAGTCAGCATCAGTAGATCCCGGAATCGTCTCTAATTGAGAACATGTCTAGCCCAACTCCCAATCCCGCTACCGACTCCTCGCTCACCATTGCCGACAAAGCCAAGGTCACTCAAGCTGACAACATCCGCAACACCATGAATGTCAACAATCTTCTCTCTCCAGTCAGCGATACTCCTGATGTCCCCGCTACGCCTATAGTTACTGCGCCTTCGACCCCAATCAAGTGTATCAAGGAGGAGTTCTCGTCTCCGGATACGGTTATGAGTGAGCTGGTAGGTTTGAACATTTATTCTCTTTCGCATTCTGCAGCACGCCCAAGTGGTATTCTTGATCTGACGCCTGGAGCCCTCATATACTCCAATGCTATCCAATAGATACTGACACGGAAGCGCCAGACCGAAGTTGAGGAAGACGTAGTCGAAGAGGCTCCCGAAGAGATTGACCAAGAAGATGACAACGCACTGGACTCCGAGCGCGAGTTCATCTGTATGAACGACGAGCACACGCAATGCAACACTGGTCAGTACAGCAAGGACTTGTCGCGCAAGGTCATTTCCGACCACTTTGGCCGCAACAAATCCTGCACCCGCGACGTCACCGACTGGCCACTCTTCTGCCGCAAGCACTACCAGCGCGCTACCTACGACAAGCCCAAGTGGCAGATCCGCAAAGTGCAGCTCATCCTTCGCCAGTTTGACGTGATTGAGAAGCAGTTTCCTGGCACTACCTACGACATTGCCTTCAAGAAGTCAGAAGAGTCTCGTTTGAACCAGTTCTCTCGCCAGGTTGCCGCGGGCATATCTACCGAACAAGCGGAGAAGAATACCGCCCCTGTCGATGGAAAACATTTCGAGGCCCCTATAGATATTTTGCGCGAGTTGGACCAGTGGCTAGGTCTAGACAAGTCTTACGACGAAGTTAAGAAGATTGTCGACGTCATCCTCCAGATGATCGAGGAGAAGGAGTGTTTGCAAGTTCCTGCCATCGAGTTCCTCCCCAATCTATCCGGCAAGGACAAGAAGACTCCAGTCAAGGCCCGTCCTAAGACCAAGTCGCCTAAGACCCTCAAGTCGCCCAAGACGCCCAAGACGCCTACTCACGTTTCGTCCAAGGGCGCCGTCAAGAAGACGAACCAGAAGGCTTAAGTGCGGGATTTTGTTGGTGTTCATTTACCTTGGAAGTTATTTTCTGATCTCGCTCTATATCCCGGTCTCTTTGTTTGTTTTGGTAGTCTTGAACTGAGCAACGGCATTTACCCGCTATTCGTATATCTCAACTTGGAAATCAAGTAGATTGTCTCCTTCTAGAAGCGCAATGTGTACTAGTGAACAGTGATGCGGTAAAGGTGAGTTGAGGTGAAGGTGAATGATGACGCCCGCCGTCCAAGAAGCGCCCATAAGACCTCGGGTTGTCTCCAATATCAGGCAAAGTCCAAATTCCTCACCTCTAGATTTCAAATCGTAAGAGCAAGACCAGATGTCCGATCGATCCCCCAGTTCTCCAAGTATGCCAGCTTCCCCAAAGAGAGCAGAATAGTCAACTAACACATTTATATGCATCATGGCGACGGTTCGATCCTACAATGGAGCATTTAGCTTCACCACGAGCCAATTGCATGCAAATATAAAGCGCGTACTTCACGATTATGATAATAAAGATCTCAAGACATGGCCGTTTGTCACCCTGGCTGTCCTCGAAAAAATTCATACGTACCATGGGATTCCAGATCTACCTACAGGCGTTGCCTACGAGCGAGCAGTGACGAAGCGATACGAAGAAATGTACACTGCTGAAGAGCGCGCGGAGATTGCTTCGATGAATGGCTCATTCCACGAAAGGTATCCCTTCAACTACGATGAAAACGGCGAGCCCAAGGAAACAGTGCACCTATCTTTCGCAGAGTATAATAAGTACATGACGAAAGTTGCTGCAGCCGGCATGGACGAGCTGCGCTATCCAGAGTCTAAACCGATGAAGGAAGTCAGCAAAAACACGGATCGCACGCCCTGTAGAAGCAGCCACTGTAGGGAGATGAAACGAGAAGTCGCTAGGCTTCAAGGCGAGCTATTTGACAAGGGAAGCCAGCTTGTGAGCTCCAAGGAATATCTTAGAGAGTATGAGGCGATTGAAGGCCTAAGGCGGAGCGCCATGACAGATGCAGAGTATGATCTAAGGCGCGAGAAGCGGCGCGCAGATGCAGCCGAGAAGGAGTGTATGGCTCTTATGGAGGAAAAAACAAAGCTGCTACATCGGATAAGAGATCTGGAGAGGAAAGTGAGCAGTATGAACGACCTAAAGGAGACAGCAAAGAAGCGAGGTCGGTACGAGCGTGCAGGGTCAGATTCTGAAATGGAAGTCGATGGCAAGAATAAGAGAACAAAGTCAGATAGTGTTTTATGAGAAAAAAGGCGAATCACACTGAAGAGAGCTGTAATTCTTGGAGAATTGACAATGAACGCGACAGTATGGTCGCTCGGAGGGAATACGACTACATACCGCGGAGTTGCCGCACACATAATTCGGCAGCGCTAAGCTAAATACAGAATGATATTTCCCCCGCGCGTTGCGTCATCCGCGCGTTGTAGTTTCTGATCATATATACACACAATGAAATAAGCTGTTCATTTGACTTGCTACCTACGCTTTCCGCTCTGGGTTCGGAGTCTTTTCGGACTACGCCCTACGAACTACACCTAGCCCGTCATTACCGATACGGGTTGGCAAGACAAGAATAGCATCGGGTCTGGAAACTTCAAATAGCAGAAGACCCCCATAGTAGCTGGCTTCTACTATATACCGTCTAACACGCAAAAAAAAACTTCGTTGCTCGACATGTCGCTTTCAGGCACTGCGCAAGCAGGGATTATGTTCTCGATCTTTGTCCTGCCCATTTTGACCTATCTTTTCTTCACGAGGACCCAACAAGTGAAGAGCAAGGCTGGACCTCTGCCACCATCAACTGAGATCACGGCACTCTTCATACATCCAATCAAGTCATGTCATGGTATCTCCGTACAGTCCGCGAAGCTCCTGCCTACAGGCCTAGATCTTGGTATGCTCCCGCAATTCAATCCAAGGCTGTACCCAAATACTGACACTTCCCAGATAGGCAATGGATGTGGGTGAGCTATCCAGACTACGAGTTCCTAACGATCCGTCAAATCTCCAAGATGACACTCATCCGACCCACCTACGATGAGAAGTCTGATACCGTTACCGTGACTGCACCAGCCCCAAACTCGATTGATGAGAAGCTAGAGTTCTCTATTCCCGCCCATCCAACAAAAGAGTGGTTGAATGAGAACACCGAGGAGCACCCTGCGAAGATCTGGAGTACCACCACTGGAACACGCGTATACTCCATCAAGATGACCGCTCCATTCAACGACTTTTTTGGCAAAGAGGTACGGCTCGTGTATAAACCGCCTGTTTCCGACGACCCCAGACCGCTCGTATCAAACGGTGCGCCAGATGTACTAGGAAGAGACGCATCGACGTGTTTCCCAGATCTCATGCCCATACTAGTCGGCAACCAAAGCAGTATTGACGAGCTCAACACACGTCTCAAGGCCGCTGAAGACTTTACTATCGACGTCCGTCGCTTCCGGCCCAACATCCTAGTCAAAGGCGATGCCAATGCACCCTGGGATGAGGACCGTTGGAAGACTATCAAGATTACACCCAAGTCTGGCGAGCCTATCATCCTTGACATCACACAAAGGTGTGCTCGCTGTCAGGTGCCTAACGTAGACCCCGATTCCGCCGAGAAGCACAAGACGCAGCCTTGGAATGCATTGATGAAGTATCGCAGGATCGATGAGGGGATTACGTACAAGCCTTGTTATGGCATGTTGGCTGTACCGAAGACGGTTGGTGAGGTTAGAGTGGGAATGAAGTTTGAGGTGACAGAGGTGACTTCCAAGCACCGCTACATCGCTGGATTCTAGAATTGATGATAGACCTGATGTTGAGGAATTTGTCGGTGATGATACTCGTTCGTCTAAAGATGGAGCCATGGTCACCAATACATGAAAAGGCCACGTGTGAGCGCGCTGCTTTCGCACCTAACTAAACCAACCTGCATTACTTTTTAACGCCCTACCATTACACTGGGTCTACCTTGCGTGAACATGCTTCCGGCGGGTGGAGCGTGTCCTGTCCGTCGACCCGAGGCAATTTAGCATGTAGACGACGTGTTTGCGCGGCGGAAGAATAGACGGCTAAACACCATACGTAACAACCCTCATCCCATTGATCCTCAAAAGGACACGATTGTACCGCAATAGAGCAGTAGTATGTTGCATGACCGTCTTGGACCCAACTGAAAAAGCTCTTGGCTTTAGGATAGCCGTGCCGGCGGGTAAATAGGGGACCTCGCCCGTATGGAGGGGCAGAATACCCCCCCGTCCATAAAGGTGATTGTGGAAGCCTATGTGTATCTAAGACTAAATAAAGATTTTTCCTTTAACTCGTCTTCCACAATAGAATAATTCGAGGATTCATCATCATCATCATCATCATCATCATGGCGGACAAGGAACCCATTGTCACCCACGTCTTCACAGCCGACCCATCGGCACACGTCTTCAACGGCAAGCTCTACATCTACCCCTCGCATGACCGCGAGTCAAATATCCCAAACAATGATAATGGGGACCAATACGACATGAACGACTACCACGTCTTCAGCATGGAGGAAGTAGGCGGCCCAGTCACAGACCACGGCGTAGCGCTCAAGCAAGAAGACGTGCCGTGGGTGTCAAAGCAACTATGGGCGCCAGATGCCGCGACCAAGAATGGAAAATACTACCTCTTCTTCCCCGCCAGAGACAAGGAGGGCATCTTCCGCGTAGGCGTAGCCGTGGGCGACCAACCCGAAGGGCCCTTCAAGCCCGAGCCCGAGCCCATCAAAGGCAGCTTCAGCATCGATCCCGCCTCCTTTGTCGACGACGACGGCACGCCCTACCTCTACTTTGGCGGCATCTGGGGCGGCCAGCTGCAATGCTGGCAAACCGGATCCTTTGTGCGATCCGACTACGAAACCATGGAAGCGCAGTCCGGCCCCGCGCTGTGCGCAAAAGTAGCAAAACTCTCAGACGACATGTCGTCCTTTGCCTCGGACGTCCAGGACGTCGTCATCCTTGACGACGCAACGGGCACGCCCATCAAAGCCGAGGACCACGACCGCCGCTTCTTCGAGGCCGCGTGGATGCACAAGTATAACGGCAAATACTACTTTTCTTACTCGACAGGCGACACGCATTACCTGTGCTATGCGACCGGCGATAGCCCGCTCGGTCCGTTTACCTACGGTGGCAGGATCCTCGAGCCCGTGATTGGGTGGACGACGCATCACAGTATTGCCGAGTTCAAGGGCAAGTGGTATTTGTTCTACCATGATTCGAGTCTGAGCAAAGGGGTAAATCATCTGCGGTGTGTCAAGATTAGGGAGATTGTGTATGATGAGCAGGGCAAGATTAAGCTTGCGGAGAGTCAGCCAAAGGTAGATGCGTAGGTTGGATTAGGTTGGATTGTAGAAGAAGGAGATGAGGGTTGTACAAAGCAGAGTTTAGACTATGATGGCCTACTTGTCCGTCTATATCTTTCTTTTTCGATGCCAAACAGCCGTCTAAAATACGCCCCTCATCAGAGATTCCTTCTTCTGTCCTCGTCCTTTTCCGCTCACACTGCCTGTTATTACTTCTCTGCAGTGTCTATTGTGTTCAAAACTCCTCACTAGCTTCTTTCTCCTTCGTCGATGGGCCTTAAAGGCTGTTTTGGTAGCTTCTTGTTTTTTCTCTTGCCAGTTACTTTGATTTCATTGGAGAATACACAATTCATCTTCAGTCTTTGTTTTTTGGACATGAATATCATCATTGTGTTTTCAGGTCCACTGCAAGAGCGTATGGGTATCAATGACGGTGAATTGGGATGATGGTTTTGCATGAGAAAAACACGTGTTTGATACCTGAATGACCAACTGACAGTCGAGGGGGGATTTGGGTATCCCAAGTGCTCCTCTCCAAGCAGCACATCCTAAAAGCATACGCCGACAACACCGTTGAACACGAACCATGTGTAACCAAACCTAAGGAAAAAAAACTGAACCAAGCCCAGTAGTCTAAGCTCTAGTATAAATGTGCATATACGCAAAGCATCCACATCTACACCTAACAATACCTCAAGCATCCCAATTCAATATCCGACCTCTTCCTCCGACTTTGGCCTTCCTGTGCCGTCGTCGCAGCATCAAGCTCCTTCAACTTTTCAAAGTCAATCCTCTCCTTCTCCTGTCCAGCTACCACCGTCTTCTCTGCTTCGATCCTCTTCTTCTCCCTCACCGCATCCTCTTGTATTGCCTTTTCCTTGTCCTCCATGTACTTTTTCTGGTCTTTGATACGGGCAGCCTCTCCATCCTGCTCTAGCTCATGTAGCCATACACCCTTGGCGTCCTGAAAAACCTCCTTGAGATGCGTCAGGCTGCCGCATACGCCGTCGACTTCGCCCCACGGGAACCAGATTTGCTCGGCTTCGGTCCACACGCCGCCTCGGCCGCCGCGCGTGTCCCAGTATCGATCGCCGCCAACGAGTGAGTTGTGGTAGCCGTCGGGCGACTGGGGTGTGCGGAAGTAGTTCCTTAGCATGGCACGTTTGTGGTTGGAGTACCATAGCGTGCTCCAGCTGATGTTTGCGACTGGGGCTTGTTCGCCGGTGAAGTGGCGAGGGCTGTGTAGGAAGACTGCAGGAATGGCACCGGTGTACGTGTTCTGTATCAAGGGGACCTCAGTCCAGGGGGCTTTGCGGCTAGGCATACTGTCAAGTTCTAGCCTGTATTCCAGCTTGTCGATGTAGGCTGGCTTCTCGTTAGGTGAAGGGTTATGCTTGATGAAGTCCGGACGCCAGAACGGAGGTCTGGTTTCATTTAGAGCTGGTGGAAGAGAGAGTTGCTGAGCATTCGGGGCGTGGCTATATCGGGATAAGTCGGTCGAGCCATCGTGGACAAGGGGGACGAGTTCATTGTTAGTGCAATAGGCCGTGGGCTGAAAGAGCGTGTGTGTATAATCCAAACCCATTGAATACTCGTGTCGAGTCGAATTCGAAAGCTCAGCACCCCCCCGCTCTAACCTCTCTTCAGCTCCCGTCCTGCGCGTCCTGCCTGTGATATAATCCCTCAATCTTGTAGTTGCATGCTTATTTTCCACTTCGACCACATCCCTTTGGAGTTGCTGCTCAGCGAACAAGGTTGCAAACACCGACTGCACGGTCTGCGATTGACTTCTAGCTTCGGCGAACTTCTCCAATGCAGCCTGATACAACATCCTCATGTCAGCCGCCGGGCCCATAACCATCTTCGAGCTGAGGAACTTTGCGGGTACATCTGATATGCGGCGAGCAGTTTCGGTTCCATATGTCTTATCTGACAGAACCGACGGTGGTACGTATTTGCAGGCCATGTCGTCGCCCTCACACAGCTTCTGCGCGCCGAAAACAATAGTTTGATTGAATTTCTGATACCCCTCCTTGTCGACGCCGTACTTCCTCCGCAGCTCCAGGTTAGCATCTGCAAGCAACTTCTTGTACTGCGTCACAATCACGTCGCTCGGCAGTTGGAACCAAGACTCTTTACCATCCACGATGAGTATCAAATCCTCGTCCTTGACCAACTTCTCATTACTGAGGTAGTGCAGCGTGCTGTTCAAAGTATCACCTTCTCTTTGTACGTCTGATACATACCGCGTGTATAGCAGGGGCACAGTCGGTGGAGGGTAGTTGAGCAACATGGCAGACAAGGTCGTCTTGCAGAATCCGTGGGTATCTTGATCAGCCGGGGTAATGAGGTGAAAATTGGGCGACGTCTTCTTGAGCTTTGGCGGTACGTGGTCAATTGCGCCGTTCTCAATCTGGAGCGTCGTGTTCGAAGGGGTTTTGAGCGGCGCATCGACTATCGGAGGCAGACTCTGGAGGTATGGTCGCCATGGATAGTACGAGGAGAGGTGCTGGTACCTTGAGGACATGACCTTTGGTGGTGTTATTATGCGCTTGCAGCTAATAGCTAGACGTTGTGTTTATTGCTTGGAATGGCACATACCTCATTGTTCGTCATGCCCGTTAACCCAAAGAATATTGTGAAAAGCGTAAACGCCAAACCCATCATCCTCCCTCTCCTCGTGCATGCCCATTTTACCGCCGCACTCCCAAATTCCTTGGGCGAATGTGTGGGCGACATTGGCATGGATAGCGTGGAATCCCCCGCCATAACGATGTTACGACAAAAAGTTTCACAGTGTTGAAACTCCAAAGGCCAGCTCTGTGGAGTCGCGGAAAACGGTCAAGTTTCGATTCAAAGGAAAAGGAGACGCGTAGAAAGGTCCTCCCTCGCTGAGATCATCATAGGCGGAACGTCACGCCGCTGCCAGGTACGACGCATGCACACCTCGATCTGTATCCCTCTATCGCCCGCTGATGGCACAGGGTTTCGCACCGAACGGTCGTAGTCGTACGTCACGGTCCGATCATGAACGCGCGTAAGTCCCACCCGGCGGGTTGGATGAAACGTATCATATTGCGTCGGTCCCATCGCAAAAGAACATATCTACCAAGAGACATGGCAAATGCCGCTTTGTTTGTGTGTGCATTTTTGTGTTTTCTCAAAGCTGAGCGGAGGTGATAGAGCAGGTAGCATTTCCATGACCCCCCGGTCTGTGGCATCGCGTCGCTAGTCCTGTCTTGGTCGAGGAGCCGCCTCCACTTTCTTCACGTACGCGCTGGCTAGGTCTGGACATGCATCAGCTTATCTATGCATACCAAGGTTTGTAAATATTGGCCCTAGGATGTTCAGCCCACAAATCTGATCATCCCAATCTAACATTAGACAAGGTCGCCGTTGCGCAAGGTCATGTTGCGAGCGCGTCATCCAAGAACGTTCATCATGTGGCCCGATACCAGACTACACCTGGAGTCGAGGCTGCACAGTGCACTCGCTCCAAGACAGAAAAAAAAGGCCGAAAAGGCTGACACCTTGAACCAAGGGAGGGCACCAAATGACCTTTTGAGGCTAAATTGGTGACGCCCGTAGCACAACGGCGAAAGACCCACCAGTTCAATCGCAAGCTCCAGCACTGTACAGGTGGATACCACTGTCTTGTGTAGATGTATGTATTACTACAATACGCTTTAAAGTATTCGGGGAATCCAATCAAGTAATTTCCCAACTGTGCATGATGGGGTATCTAATGCTCTGACCCAAAAACGCCATTGCTTACCCAAGGACGTAATGCTTCTTCTTCCTTAATAACGGCCGAGATATCGACGCACGCCTCCCAGTCAGAATCTCGATATCTTCCGCTGTTGCTCTGGGACTAGACGCGGCGGCGTGAGAGACCCCCCCATCCCTTGTTCCCAAACCCAAGCTACATGACCAGCAAGGCGTGGTAGCACAAGTATCCCTGATCGCGTCCTGAATCACACTTCGTCCATCGCCGCGAGATAGGCCCGCGGTCCTACAGATGTATCAGCACCTGCAGACTCGACCATGAGCCACGCTTAGGCCTGAAGGGTCTGGTACAACTTCATAGTCTTATTCCGCACATCCGCACACTGGTGTAGCGCAGTGATGTGCCGTTCCTGTGCAAGCTTCCACGTCTCCATCACACTCTCATCTTCCTCCATCTTAGCTAGGTAGCTCGCAAAGCCAAGCTTCCTCGTCGTCTCGCCACGATTATGGATAAAGTGGTCATCAAGGTCTTCCATTTCAGCACTTCGCGCAGCAAAGTGGCCGGTAAGGACTTCGCAATACTTTCTGTATGATTTTACGTAGGAGCCCATGCGCATAAAGTAGTCGTCTGCCGACGATAGATCCAGCTTTGTAGGCGGCGGAGGTGCATGGGGCATCTCGGGATATTTGAGGCTCTTTGCAGCATTTGCTTTGATCGGATGTGACCTGGAGGCCTCAGAAGCAAAAGGAAGTGCATCTCGGATGTTTGACATCCCACCAAGCCCATTCACTTGAGGTTCGACAAGTGGCGGAAGCAAATCTGCACCAAGACCGTTGAGACCTCCAGCAGCAGAGCCATTTGGCACTGCTCCCGGCCCTGCTGTAGGGGTGCGTCTCGGTGATGATGGCGCCGTACGGGAGCCCTTCTTGATCGGTCTTGTGTTTGCTGGTGGCTCAGGGTCGATGTCCATGGCGTCTGCGTCACCACTCGCCGCCTCCTCTGCGAAGGCTTGATACTTTGGACGCGATGTATCTTGCCGGTCCTGGCTCTTTGAGGCCCCGTTTTTTTGCACAGAAGCTTTCCGGGAAGCCTTTGGTCGCTTTGTAGGTTCTGATGGTCGACGAGGCGATGTCTCTTTCGGTTCGTTGTAAACCCAATTTGCATCCTTGAACGTTCCTTGCCAATCCTGAGGGCTGAATGTTGTAGCATGTGGCGCCATCGGAGGAGGGCCTGGAGGCGGGGCAAAGTTGAGACCTGGAGGCGGACCTGGAGGCGGTGGCGGTATTGGGTGCGTCTGTCCGAATGACGGTACTGGAGGCTGACCCATGTGCTGAGAGGTGAATGTGCTGCGGTCCGTCGCGTTACGCTGTGAAGCTCTGCCGCGAGTTGGAGAGGTTCGACCTTTTGTGCTGGCACCTTTTGGTATGTTAGGAGCGAAGTAGCTACTACTGCCCTCGAACTTGCCATGCCAGTCCGAAGGCGAAAACTTCATATTGATACTCTCTTCACTCCGGCTTTTGAAGCTGTTTGCCATGTTTCCATTCGCGCCGCTGGTCTGTCGTTTGTGCTCAGGAGTTGCGAAGCCACGCGGGGTCCAAGTCGGCGGAGTAGGCTTTGTAGCTTGTGGTGGGGGGTTGCGGCTCTTAGAGAAGACTTCCGGTTCCGAGTCTGACTCTTCGTCGCTAGAGTCGGGATACCCATGCGCAAACGGCACGTTTGTGCTTCCATTGGGCTTCTTTGCCTGCGTTCTGCGACCCGAGTCGGAGTATGCACCTGCGTCGTGCGACGGGCCTCCTCTATGAGCATGAGTCGGCGAGTTGCGCACACTGGATGACCTCCCGATACCCTCAAACATCGATGTACGCTCACCTGCTACATGAGAATAGTACGGTGTGCGGGTGCGGTTGGCTTCTGAATACGGGGCGTCGTCGGTCTGGCTTTCTTTTGCATGTGGGGGAGTGGTGGATTCAGGCGGCGTTGGAGCCGGACGGGCATAGTTCCTATACGCTGACCGTGCCTGACCTTCATCAACGCCTGGTGTTGAGGGGTCAAATCCTTGCTTGGACGGGGCGGCTCTCGTGCTCTGACTGCGTCCAAAGGGAGTGCCGTTGGGGTTGCCTTGGGTGTTGTTCGGTGGGTTATTGTGGGAGTTGGGATTGTGCTGACGAGGCTCTTCTCCTCGTGGCTGCTTCATCTTCTGCCATGCCGTGAAGACATTTGCCCGAGCCTCTGCATCCTTTGCCCTTGTATCCGGTCGCTGCGCTGTTGGCGGCGCGCGGTAGTTTTTGCTGGTGAACCTGTCTGCGCCTGTATTGTACGTGTTGTTGTGTTGCGGCGGGGGAGGACGCTGACTTTGCGGCTGTGGTTTTGGGGGCGGGCCGCGATAGTAGGATCCACTCGGCGTAGTTGTGGTATACGCATGGCGTGAAGGCGGCGGCGGTCTTGTCCTCGGGGTATTAGGTGTGTTTGTAGAAACGTTGGCGTTCCGGTATTTCCTTCTTTCGGCGTCATACTTTGCTCGCTGGACCGGGTCACACAACACCTCGTGTGCAGCCTGGATTTCTTGGAATCGGACGACGAACTCGGTTTCGCGCCCAGGATTGCGATCAGGGTGGAACTGCAGCGCCAGCGTCCGAAAAGCCTTGCGGATCTCGTTCTCGCTGGCGTTTGCCGATACCTTCAGGTCGGCATAGTAATTTCGCGTGGGGTCGGCTTTGACCATGGCGTCGGTGGTCGCAGCGAGAATCAGTTGAGTAGGCGGGTGGAGGGTTGTAACGTGGGTCAGTGTCTGCTCGTGTAGGCAGATGTAGTCACGGCGCAGCCTGGAGGGATTTTCCCTTCACTGCCTCGCCTGGTCGCAGGGCAGTGCTCAGATGATGGTCGTCCACGCGCGTGAACGTCGGAGCATTGTGTATCGAGGCCGGAAGTCAGAAGCAGCGGAAATCTCGACAATCAGACTGTCATCCGCATGTCGTCAGAATTATAGAAGCGCGTGTGCCTGCTCTCGGCGATTATTGGGGCTTCGGTCGCTTGTTGCGCTGGCGGCGAGTGCTGCAGGTGTTATGGATTGGGCTGAGATGTTTTGGCTGGGAGGGGCTTACAGCAACGCCTCGGTGGACCTACGCAACACGCAGCGCCCCAACCTAGGCCCTCCACGAAAATAACCAAAGACAACAGGTTCACCCCCGCTTGCACAAGAGCCTGAGATCTCAGGAACAAACAGTACAGGTCCTGAGGCTACTTTTTCCAATGCACATGGTCGTCGCACTACCCTGCTTTGCATTCGTCTGACGTCGACAAGTGCAGTCAGCCGTCTTACCGGTGCTAGCCAGCTATCGTAGTGAAAGCCAATCTATCCCGTCTTGGCTACAGCCAGCGAAGCAGCACATGCACGCCTTACACGCTTTTTCACCACTGTGGGTGTATGATGCCGAATGGTCAAAATACTTCTGGCAAAATGTCACGAGACGCTGTCATCACACGCTTCACGGTGGCAGAGGATGTCTTCATGTGTCATCTTTCGTGAAGATCATGAATCCATGGTATTTAATTTTGAAAGTCCTGGCAGCCTTCAGGCTGTTCGGAAGCTACATAGCCCAGGACACCCGTTTCCATTCACGCCAGCCCATACGCTTGAAACAATCGACCAGACGTCCCACCAAGCACACGAGATGCTCAGCAGGTTTAACGGTAACGCCAGAGAGAGAGGGTGTTGTGCCTCTTCCAGGTCTTCCTCCTGCCCGCGGTGGTGTTGTTGAACTTGTGTCCACGACCAAGACCACGGCTCTTCTTGCCGGTGGCGGTGAGACCACGGCTCTCGCGGTGCTTGTGGACGGGCTTGACGATCCAGTTGATGCGAGGATCGCGGCGGATGGCCTTGTGCTGGGGGTCGACGCAGATAACCTCGTAGTACTTGTACGTCGAGTCTTGGTTGATCCAGTAGGAGTTGAGGACGCGGAGGTTGGCGCAGCGGCGGCCGATACGCTCCTCGGCGGTTGACTTGAGCGAGCGCTGATACTTGAGCTGGTTGATACCCTGGTTGGTAGGCTTGCCTGTTCTTTGTTAGTTTCTGTAGACAGCAAGACTACTGCATCAAGCGTACCGTAGGTGGCGCCCCTAGAAGGAATGTTAGCGGTGTCTCAAAATCCGTATATAGTGGTTGTACGTACTTGGGAGCCTGCCTCTTGCGGCCTCCACGACGGACACGAATGCGGTAGATAACGTAACCCTGCTTGGCCTTGTATCCGAGACGGCGGGCCTTGTCGGGGCGCGAGGGGCGGCTGGCACGGTGGATGACCTTGAGTTGGCGAAGCTATCGATGCACTCTCAGCAAAGTTCAACGAGTACATCAATTGAGACGTGAGTCTCAGGAATTGTAGATCATACCTCCCAGCACTGTCGCCTGTTAGCAGAGTTCGTTGTCCAGCTCAATTGTGTATACGTACGCGAACGCGCATCAGAAAGCGCATCATGTCCGACTGCTTCTTCTTCTGAAGTTCCTCGACATCTACGGTGGATTAGCTACGGGCGTGGGGTTGCGGTATTCCATGTGCGCTTACACTTGAGGGCACCCATCTAGCTGAACGTCAGTATATGATCTTGCAATATTTCAATGATATCGTGGAGACGTACCTTGACTGTTGGTTAGTAGATTGTCGACGCTGTCGTGTCGGAAGGGATTGCGAAAACATGGACGCCGATATTTCGCATGCTGTGTGGGTGGGTCTGTGCGTCGCGCTAGCCCGGCCTGGCTTCGCGCAAACGGGGCTTGAGTCGCGGGCCAGCTCACTGGAACTCGGAACGGCGTCAACATTAATCATGCGTGAAATCTCTTAGCTGTTAATTACTCGGACATCAAGAGTGAAGTTTCAGGTGAGATGTTCTGCTTACAGCAGCTCACAACTCAGCTCAACCAGTTTCACTCCCTTCATAGCCACGTCTCTGTCTAGCCTTTCGCAATCGCCAACCAGCCCTTTTGATGCTGTCGGGATGTTTGTGACGGCAGTGTAGACTACATTCCCTGCTATGTATGTGTCTCTATGCGTGTGTATGTGTCCACAAAGGTTAACACCTCGTCTTGAACGGACTGGTTTTGCGGTGCAATCCAAGCCTGAGGATCTCCGCCATACTGTACCTCTTTATTTACACACACATGAAAGTAGATCCAAGATGTCTTTATGGTACTAGTACCCTTTTACCAAAGTGGTGAAACCTACAGCCAGGAGGCCCTCAAGATTTACTCACCTCACACAGCGAGGTTAACATATAGGCATGACAAATACATTAAGATCACACTGAAGCAACGAGACAGTAGTTTGGTGCCAAAGCTTTTCTTATTTTCTACCATAAAGGGCTCATACCTCAGGAGATATACTCTGGAGTGAAGAATTTACTCATAATTAGGAAATTTTGGAAAGGAAATAGAAGCAGAAATCCATAGTGAAAAGAAAGTAGCTTGCCTCTCAAGGCAGCAATTATCGCCGAAATAACCCCAAAAAACAGTAAACCGAAATGATGCAGAATGAAGAGAAACCGTTAGACCGTGGTGCCTTCCAATGAAAAAGAAAATACCGCATGCTGGGAAAGGCCGTTAGACAGTAATCACCGAAAAGATAGTCCTAAAGCTTCAAGAAACCAAAAGCTTGCAGTAAACCGACCCCTACTAGTTGCCGAAAGACATGTTTTGCATGGCGTTCAACAAGGTCGGGTCGAAGCCAGTCTGGTGCTGAGGGGCGGTAGCGGTTTGGCCACCAGCATAGGCACCGGAGCCAGTTGCACCTTGGTAGCCACCCGGGGTGTAAGCTGACTGTGCAGTGGAGGTGTACGGAGCGAAGGATGGGCCAGCACTCGACGTGTAGTTGCGCGGGGCAGCATAGCCAGCAGTAGAGGTAGTAGGTCCGTATCCTCCGCCATAAGACGAAGAGTAGGTCGAGGGTGGGTAGTAAGCGCCGCCTCCATAGTTCATGGGACTACCGCTTGCAGTAACATTTGGATAGTAGCCGCGATAGACATGGGGAGCCATCTGCTGACCGTGGGCCCAAGGCTGCATGTTGTAGGAAGACTGGCTCTGGTACGGGATCTGGTGGGAGAAGGCATGGAATCCGTCGTCATAGTTGCCATACGCACCGTGGTTCCTCGTCTGGTCTAATTGATGGTTAGCATGCAAACATGTATGACGACAACAGTAGACTTACTATACTGCTGGTTGCCGCGGTTGTTGTTGTTGTTATTGTTGGAGCCAAAGCCAGGTCCGACAGCGAGAGGGCCGTTGGTATTCGCAGTGAGGATCGCACCAGGACCGATGGCGGAAGGCGGAGGGATTTGCGACATGCCTGCTGGGTTTACGACAGATGCGGGGTTGACGGCCGACATCCAAATGCGAACCTTGTACTGCTTGAAGAGATCGGTGACCAGCTCGTTGAAGTTGACATAAGATTCGGCATAGTAAAAGTAGGTGAGTTTGTGGTAATCACTGAAGTCCGTTAGAAGACTCAAACAAATGCACATGGTTGAACTTACGCTTGGTACTCAGCATCCAGGATCTCCATCGGCAACTTGTGGTCAGCCGCCTTCTGAGCGCCGAGACGCTTTGCCTTTGCCTCTCCACCCTCCTTCTCGCGCAGACCAGAGATCTCGTGAGCCTGGGCAAGACGCTTGATCATCTTGGGTTTGAAGACCTCAGTGTCCTGCTGACCAGAGACAGTGCGGCTCATCGGGTTGGGAAAGCCGTTGGCGCGCGCAAGGGCACCAAGCATACCCGAGTCGTTCTGAGTGCCGGCCAGGGAGTACTGCGAGAACATGACAAGC
>Ga0265780_10003858_pt1 | contig 19558 bp, 20 predicted proteins | sample P1T30metagenome_FD_192432 | JGI IMG/M metagenome (GOLD analysis project Ga0265780, IMG submission 192432) | Plant litter microbial communities from East Loma Ridge, Irvine, California - P1 T30 | ecosystem: Environmental > Terrestrial > Plant litter > Unclassified | place: USA: California...
CGCCGAACAGGTAGGAGTTGGCGTTATATTGTTGCATCATTCTTGCTCACCTTTCTTCGCGTTTCGCGAACTTAGGGCGGGTTATCTAACCTTCCGCGACACGGCCTGACCGGTTAGCGGATCGCACTACTACTCAAGTTGTGGGGGAAGGACTCTATCGGGCGGGTCGAAGCGGCGAGTACCACAAGATCTCACTACCCAATTTGCGCACGGTATTGTAACGCAAGCAGTGAAATCAGGCAGACACCGCAAGCGCATTTGTTTGTTGCTATAAAGCATCATTTCGATATAGAAATAATAACGCGAGATCGCGGTTGACCATCTAAATGATAATCGTTATCATTTACCCATGAGCTCATCCACGCCCACGTCAGCCACGACGGCACCCGACCAGCATACGCCGACTTTGCCGGCTGCGCGCCGCGCCGTCTTCCTGCGCCAGTTGCACCAGTGGCACTGGATCAGTTCCGCCATCTGCCTGATGGCCATGCTGTTGTTCAGCATCACCGGTTTCACCCTCAACCACGCGTCCCAGATCGAAGCCAGGCCCAGCGTCACGCGCCTGAAAGCCACCCTGCCCGCACCGCTGCAAAAGCAGCTGGAAGCCTTCGCCGCCGGCCATGCGGATGCCAAACTGCCGCTGCCGGCCGAGCTGGCCGACTGGGCCGGCGCCAGTTTCCCGGCCGACGTGCGCGGCGTGCGCGCCGAATGGAGCGAAGAGGATGCCTACGTCCCCCTGCCCCGCCCCGGCGGCGACGCCTGGCTGCGCATCGGCGTCGACGGCCAGGCCGAATACGAGAAGACCGACCGCGGCTGGATCTCCTGGCTGAACGACATGCACAAGGGCCGCAACACCGGCACCGTGTGGAGCTGGTTCATCGACATCTTCGCGATCGCCTGCCTGGTGTTCTGCATCACCGGCTTCCTGATCCTGAAATACCACGCGGCCAACCGGCCCTCGACCTGGCCCGTGATCGGCTTCGGCATCGTGCTGCCGATCGTGCTGGCCTTGCTGTTCGTGCACTGATCATTCGAGCACTTTAATTCATCATTTAATTACCTAGCAGAAAGCGACCCATGAAACTGTCCCGCACGCTTGCCCTGACCCTGCCCCTCGTCTCGAGCGGCGCGATGGCCGCCGACCTGACCGTCAAGTTCGAACTGCCCCAGCTGAACGTGGCCGAGTACCACAAGCCCTACGTGGCGGTCTGGGTCGAGCGCGCCGACCAGACGGTCGCGTCGACGCTGGCTGTGCTCTACGACGTCAAGAAGCCCAACAACGGCGGCGAAAAATGGGTCAAGGATTTGCGCACCTGGTGGCGCAAGGCCGGGCGCGATGCCCAGTTGCCCATCGACGGCGTCTCCGGCGCCACCCGGGCCGCCGGCACCCAGACCCTGAGCTTTGCCGGCGCCAGGTACGGCCTCGATAAACTCCCCGCCGGGGACTACAAGCTGGTCATCGAAGCCGCGCGCGAAGCCGGCGGCCGCGAACTGGTGCGCGTGCCCTTCACCTGGCCGGCCAAGGGCAAGCTGGCCGCTTCCGCCGCCGGCAAGGAAGAGCTGGGCGCGGTCTCGATCGCCATCCAATAACGCAGTGCAAACGCGGAGACATCCCATGAAGAAAATCGTCATCGTGCTGGCCCTGGCCGGCGCCGCCTTCTCGGCCCATGCCCACCGTCCGTGGATGGTCCCGACCCAGACCCTGATCGAATCCGACCGCGAAACCTGGGTCACGGTCGACGGCGCAGTGTCGGAAGGCCTGTTCGACGTCGACCACATGCCGTTGCGGATGGATGGCCTGGTCGTCATTGGCCCCGACGGCGACAGCAGCACCGCCCCGGCGGCGACCGTCGGCAAGCACCGCTCCTCGGTCGACATCCAGCTGCCCAAGGACGGCACCTACCGCATCACCCTGGCCGCGACCAGCGTGATGGGCACCTATAAACTGAACGGCGAAACGAAGCGCTTCGGCCGCGGCGGCCCGCCCGAGGCGCCGGCCGGCGCGACCGACGTCAAGACCACCACCATGGTCCAGCGCCAGGATACCTTCGTCACCCGCAACAAGACCAGCGGCGGCGCCCTCAAACCGGTCGGCAGCGGCCTGGAAATGGTGCCGGTCACCCATCCGAACGAGCTGCACGCCGGCGAGAAGGCCACCTTCCGCTTCCTGCTGGATGGCAAACCGCTGGCCAACTTCCCGTTCAGCATGATCCCGGGCGGCGTCAAATACCGCGGCACCGCCAACGAAGTGCGCCTGAGCACCGACGCCAAGGGCGAAGCCAGCTTCACCCTGCCGGCGCCGAACATGTACTGGCTCAGCGCGGCCTATCCGGCCAATGCCCCGCGCGGCCCGGGCGTGGAAGGTCCGGCCAAGCGCTACAGCTATTCGGCGACGCTCGAAGTGCTGCCGGAGTAAAGCGGCTTGACGATGCGCCAGGTCCTGGTTCCGCTCGAGATCGACCCGACCCCGGCGCCGGCCGGCAGCCGCCTGCTGGCGCTCTCCGGTGTCGCCATGGGCAGCGACTGGTCGGCACGCCTGGCGCTGCCGGCCAGTGTCGCTGCGGACCTGAAACCGGCGCTGCAGGCCGAGCTGGACCTGGTGGTGGCGCAGATGAGCCATTGGGACGAACACTCGCTGCTGTCGCGCTACAACCGGGGACCCGCAGGCAGCTGGCACGACTTGCCGCCGCCCTTTTTCGAGGTGATCGATTACGCGCTGGCGGTGCAGAACCTGAGTAGCGGTGCCTACGATCCGGCGGCCGGCGCGCTGGTCAATTTGTGGGGCTTTGGCGCGGCCGGGCGCTACGACCAGGCCGGCTTCTACGCCCCCGCCGCAGACGCCGTCGCCGCAGTGATGACGCGCCGACGCGCCGCCCAGCCGGTGCTGGACCGCGATCATCGGCGCCTGCTGCAGCCGGGCGGCGCCGTGCTCGACCTGTCGGCCGTGGCCAAGGGCTACGCGGTGGACCGGATGGCGCTGTGCCTGCAGGCGCAGGGCGTGCATCACTACCTGGTCGAAGCCGGCGGCGAATTGCGCGGCGCCGGCGTCAAGCCCGATGGCCAGCCATGGTGGGTCGAAATCGAAGGAGTGCCCGGCGTACAGGCCGATGCGCCGCCGCTGCTGGCCTTGCATGGGCTGGCGGTCGCCACCTCCGGCGACTACCGCCGCTTTTTCCAGCCGCGCAGCGGCGGGCGCGTCTCGCACACCCTCGATCCGCGCAGCGGCCGGCCAATCGCCAACGGCGTCGCCTCGACCACCGTGATCGCCGCCACCTGCATGGCGGCCGATGCCCTGTCCACCGCCCTTACCGTGCTGGGTACGCAGGCCGGCATGGCGCTGGCCGAACGCGAAGGCATCGCCGCGCGCTGGCTGGTACGCGGCGCCGGCGCGGCGGCCGAGCCGAGCGCCATTACTTCCTCTGCCTGGCGCGCCCTCCTGCAATGATGCTCACCACCGAACCCTTGCGCTGGGGCGGCGCCCTGCTGCTGTGCGCCGGCTACCTGGCGATGTGCCTGCGCATCTGGCACGCCAGCCGCAACGGCAAGGGCCCCGCCGCACCCGCCGACTGGCTGGTGGTCTACGCCAGCCAGACCGGCAGCGCCGAACACCTGGCGCGGCGCACGGCCGAGACCCTGGTCACCGGCGGCCTGGCGGCGCGCGCCGCCTGCATCTCCAGGCTGGACGAGGCGGCACTGGCCGGCGCCACCAACATCCTGTTCGTGGCCAGCACCTACGGCGAAGGCGATGCGCCCGACACCGCCGCCCGCTTCGCCGGGCGCCTGATGGACAAGGATATCAAACTGAATCACCTGCATTACGCCGTACTGGCGCTCGGTGACGACAACTACATCAATTACTGCGGCTTCGGCCGTGCCCTCGACGCCTGGCTGGCGCGCCAGGGCGCAACCCGCCTGTTCGAGCGCATCGACGTCGACAAGAACAGCGTGGCCGCCCTGGCCGGATGGCAGCACCACGTCATCCGCCTGGCCGGCACCGCCGATGCCCCCGACTGGGCAGCCCCGGCCTATGGCGAATGGCGCCTCGGCGAACGCCTGCTGCTCAACCCGGGCAGCAGCGGCGCCCCTTTGTATCGCCTGGCCCTGGTCCCGGCCGACGGCCGCCTGCCCGCCTGGGAAGCCGGCGACCTGGCCCAGCTCAGCCCACCGTCGGACCCCGGGCACCCGCGCGAATACTCGATCGCCTCGCTGCCGCAGGAAGGCCGGCTGGAGCTGTTGGTACGCCTGCAGCGGCGCGCCGACGGCACCCCGGGCGCGGGTTCCGGCTGGCTGTGCGAAGAGGCGCGTTCGGATGACCTGATCCGCCTGCGCGTGCGTGCCCACGAACGCTTCCGCCTCGGCGACAACGTGCGCCGTCCGCTGATCGCGATCGGCAACGGCAGCGGCCTGGCCGGCCTGCGCGCCCTCCTGAAAGCACGCATCCACGCCGGCGAACACGCCAACTGGCTGCTGTTCGGCGAGCGCCAGGCCCAGCACGATTTCCTGCTGCGCGACGAACTGCTGGGCTGGCGCGACGCCGGCTGGCTGCAGCACCTCGACCTCGCCTTTTCGCGAGACGGCGCCAACCGCCATTACGTACAGCACCTGCTGCGCGAACAGGCCGCGCGGGTGGCCGAATGGCTGGCGCGCGGCGCCGCCATCTACGTCTGCGGCAGCCTGCAGGGCATGGCCGGCGGCGTGCACGAGGCGCTGGAGGAGATCGTCGGTGCCGCCGGGCTGGAGCAGCTGGTGGCGGAAGGGCGTTACCGGCGCGACGTCTACTGAAAGCAAACCGTCACATTCGTCATTTCCGACAAAATGTGGTGAATCTGCCGCGCACGCTACAAAATAATTTCCATTTCCATGTGGAAATTGATTAAACTGCCAGCCTGCTTGTCGACCTGTCACTTTTGGTCGATGAGCGCGTAATAAATCCGGCATCACCATGCATGCATCCCGCATCGACGCACCTGGGTGCATGGCCGGCGTCCACCGCGCCGGCCGATTCGATTCACGACTACAACGACAGACAAGGGCGCATGGCGGCGATTCGCCATGCATGACATGACGCGCGCTGCGCCTGTACACCAGGAAGCACTGCGCAGGACGCTTATGCTTATTTCCGACAAATTGATGCGAACTTCCGCAGAACAGACTTCCACCCATCCCGCCGACGTACGCCAGGAACTGGCGCTGGCCGCCCTCGACGCCATCAACCGCGTCCAGGCCGTCGTCGAATTCGACTTGCACGGCAACGTGATCCTCGCCAACCAGAACTTCCTGGATGCGATGGGCTACACCCGTGCCGAGATCAGCGGAAAGCACCACCGGATGTTCTGCACAGAGGCATTCGCACAATCGGACGATTACCGCGTCTTCTGGCAGGCGCTGGCCAGTGGCCATCCGAGCAGCGGCGAGTTCATGCGCGTGAATAAGCAAGGCCGCCCGGTGTGGCTGCAAGCGTCCTACAACCCGGTCTTCGATGCCGAAGGCAAGCCGGTCAAGGTCATCAAGTTCGCTACCGACATCACGACGGCGAAGCTGCAGAGCGCGGAAAACGCGGCCAAGATCGACGCCATCAACCGCGCCCAGGCCGTGATCGAATTCGAGCTCGACGGCCGTATCCTGGACGCCAACGAGAACTTCCTGTCGGTGATGGGCTATACCCTCGACGAGATCCGGGGCAAGCACCACCGCGTGTTCTGCGACAGCGCCTATGCCGCCTCGCCCGAGTACGCCGAATTCTGGTCGCACCTGAGCGCCGGCGAACTGCATACCGGCCGCTTCAAGCGCCGCCACAAATCCGGCGGCGACGTCTGGATCCGCGCGTCCTACAACCCGGTGTTCGGCCCCGACGGCAAAGCCATCAAGGTCATCAAGTACGCGACCGACGTCACCGCCCAGACCGTGCGCAACGCCGAGTTCGAAGGCCGCATGGCGGCACTCGACCGCGCCCAGGCCGTGATCGAGTTCGACCTCGACGGCCGCATCCTGCACGCCAACCAGAACTTCCTCGACACCCTCGGCTACACCCTGGACGAAGTCGTGGGCCAGCAGCACGCCATGTTCTGCGAACCGGTCTATGCCCGCTCGCACGAGTACCGCGCGTTCTGGAAGCACCTCGGCAGCGGCGAATTCCACGCCGGCGAATTCAAGCGCATCGCGAAGGACGGCCAGCCGGTCTGGATCCAGGCCACCTACAACCCGATCCTGGACGCCGACGGCAAGCCGGTCAAGGTCGTCAAGTTCGCCACCGACGTCACCGCCGCCAAGGAACGCAACGCCGACTACGAAGGCAAGATGCAGGCGATCGACCGCGTGCAGGCCGTGATCGAGTTCGACCTGCACGGCAAGGTCTTGAGCGCGAACCAGAATTTCCTCGACACGATGGGTTACGCGCTGGACGAAATCCGCGGCCAGCACCACCGCATGTTCTGCGACCCGGCATTTGCGCATTCGCCGGAATACCTGGCATTCTGGGACCGCCTCGGCCGCGGCGAATTCGACGCCGGCGAATACAAGCGCGTCGGCAAGGGCGGCAAGGAAGTCTGGATCCTGGCTTCGTACAACCCGATCTTCGACGCCGAAGGCAAGCCGGTCAAGGTGGTCAAGTTCGCCACCGACGTCACGCGCCAGAAAAACCTCTCGGCCGAGACCCGCGGCAAGCTGGATGCCATCGGCCGCTCGCAGGCCGTGATCGAGTTCGACATGCGCGGCAACGTGCTGTCGGCGAACGACAACTTCCTGCGCACGATGGGCTACGCCGAAGACGAAGTCCTCAAGCAGCACCACAGCATGTTCTGCGAACCCGAGCTGGTCAAGAGCGCGGCCTACCGCCACTTCTGGGCCAACCTGGGCCAGGGCCAGTTCCAGTCGGGCCGCTTCAAGCGCCGCGGCAAGCACGATGCCGACATCTGGATCCTGGCCACCTACAACCCCATCCTCGACGTCAACGGCAAGCCCTACAAGGTCGTCAAGTTCGCCATGGACGTGACCGAGCAGGTGCACCGCGAAGAACTGGTCAGCGCCAAGGTCAAGGCGATTTCCGGCGTGCTGGCCGAACTGTCGCAATCGATCAGCGCGATCGCCGAAGGCGCCCAGCAGTCGGCCGGCATGGCGACCCAGACCCAGTCCGAAGCCCACGATGGCAGCAAGCTGCTGGAACGCTCGAAGGACGCCATGCTGGCGATCCAGAAATCGTCCGGCGACGTGCACGACATCATCGAGACCATCAGCGACATCGCCAGCCAGACGCACCTGCTGGCGTTCAATGCGGCGATCGAGGCGGCGCGTGCCGGCGAACACGGCAACGGCTTCTCGGTGGTCGCCAACGAAGTGCGCAAGCTGGCCGAGAAATCGGCACTGGCGGCGCGCGAGATTTCCAAGCTGATCAACGAGACCGTCAGCCGCGTCGACGACGGCACCCGCCTGGCCGGCGCAGTCGAAGATGCCTTCGAGCGCATCGTGCGCTCGGTCGGCTCCACCAGCACCTCGATCGGCAAGATCCACGCCTCGACCAGCGAACAGGCCAGCGCCACGCGCAACGTCTCGGACCTGCTCAACGAGCTGGAAAGCATCGCGACGGAGCGCTGATCCATGCATGCTCCTCACGCGGTCGCTGCCGCTGTTACTACTACGGCCGGCCTGCGCCTGGCCCAGGCCAGCATCGGCGCGGTCCACCTCGGCATTCCGGTGGACGCCGTGGTCCAGGCGATCCCCGTGCCCGCCACCCCGGCCTTCCTGCCGCGCCGCCAGGGCGCGCTGCGCGGGGTGGTCGAGCATCTCGGCACGCTGGTGCCGGTGGTCGACCTGGCGCGCTGGGTCGATACCGGCGCCGTGGCAACCGACAAGGCGCAGGACGCGCGCATCCTGGTGCTGCACGAAGGCGGCCGCACCATCGGCCTGCAGGTCGACGCGGTCGGCGGCATGCTCGACGTGGCGCCCCACCTGGTCACGCGCCTGCACCATGACGACAACCCGGAAGACGTGTTCCACAGCGCGGTGCGGTCGCCCGACGACGGCCGCATCCTGAGCCTGCTGGAAGTCGGCCGCCTGGCCGACCTGGCGCTGGCCTGGAGTCAGGTTGAACAAGCCGCCGCCAACACGCCGGCCGACAAGTCCGCCCCGCCCTCCCGCACCGCCCGTACCTGGGCACTGCTGCAGACCGGCCAGGGCCGGCTGGCGGTGGCGCCCGGCGACCTGGCCGGCGTGATCCCCATGCCGCCTTTGGCGCGCTTCGGCGGCATCGGCGGCGCCTATTGCATGTGGCGCGGCCGCCACCTGCCGGTGCTGCCGGCGGACGCATTGATGGACACCGAACCTGCCGCCGGCGGCGATCGCCTGCTGGCCGTGATCGAGCACGCCGGCCTCGCCCTCGGCATTCGGGTGCGCGCGGCGCTGCAGCTGTGCGCCCTGGATGGCGCCGGCCTGCCCGCTAGCGACGGCGTCACCGCCACCCTGTTCGACGCCGACGGCCTGGAAGTGCGCCTGCTCGACACCGCGCGCCTGTTCGAACGCTTTCCGGAAGCGGCGCTCAGCAAGCCGGCCACGGATGCCGCGGGCCGCACCGGCAAACCAGAGCAGCCGCGCAGCTTCAACGCGGTCGGCTACATCGTGTTCGAAGCCGACGGCCTGGGCGCCGCCCCGGTCGGTGCCATCGAACACATCCTCCCCTTGGTGGGCGCCCCCGCCGCCACCATGGACTGGCACGGCGACGCGATCCCGGTGGTCGACCTGCGCGGCGCGGCGCACGGCGCCTCGGCCAACGTACTGGTGGTGCGCAGCGCCGCCGGCCACGTCGCCTATGTCGTGGCGCGCGTGCATTCGCTGATCCCGCCCGGGACCGGGACGCTGTACCGCATGGGCGGGCCGGCTGGGCAGGGGCTGGAGTTCATTACTACCGGTAAGGGTGCGGAGCAGGCGAGTTATCGGACTTTTGACTTGCTGGCGCAGGCGCTGTGATTTACCTGGCCTTCACAGCCGCCCCCTTCAAGCCCTGCAGCCACCCCACCGTCACCCCCGCCAGCGCAATCCGGTGATCGGCAAACCCATGATCGCTGGCCAGCGTCACCCCCTTCATCTGCCCGCCGCGCGCCTTGATCGCCGCCGCCAGCGGCGCCACCTGCTCCGCATTACCGTACTGCGCATCCACGATCAATAAAGGCGTGCGCGCCAGCTTTGGCACCGCATCCAGCAAGTCCCAATCTTGTGCATGGCGCTCGACCTCGGCCATCAGGCGCGCCGCATCCGTGCCCGCCAGGCTGTTGCCGAGATCGTCGCCCATGGCCGCGATCGCGTCCTGGCGCCCTTCCGGCTTGGCCAGCACCGCCTTGCCCGAGGCGCCCACATTCCACGGATCGATCAGCACCACGCCGGCGACGTCCTCGTGGGCGGCGGCGTAGCGCGCGGCCAGGAAGCCGCCCATGCTGTGGCCGGCGACGACCAGGCGCCCGGTGTCGATGCCGTACTGGCGCGCGTTCTCCGGCTGGTGCAGGAAGGCCATCGCTGCCTCCACATCCTCGCCGGCGCCGGCCAGCGAGAAACGTCCCGGAGAACCCCAGCTGCCGCGGTAGTGCAGGGTCAGCACGTTCCAGCCGGCGCGGCGGATCGCCTGCGCCAGGTCCAGGTTCTGCTCGTTGCCGGGCAGGCCGTGCAACAGCAGCATGGTCGGCCTGGGCCCGGCACCGGAGGCCAGCATCAGCAGAGCGTTCATGCCCTCGCCGTGGCTCAGGATCAGCACCTGGCGGTTGGCGGCAGGGTGTTTGGCGTCGCGCGCCGGGTCGGCCGTGACGGCGCGCGGCACGGTGACCGCTGGTGCAGCGACAGGTGCAGCGACAGGTGCAGCCGCGAGGGCCAGCGACGCCAGGCAGGTGGAGGACAGGAGGACGGAAGCGAACAGGTGGCGCATGCGGATTTCCTTATCGATCGGACATGGTGAACATGCTGATAATAAATCCTTTTTACCCTAGAATGGGCCGCCATGACATTCTCGATCGGCCACCGCCTGTTTGCCTCGGTCCTGCTTGCGATCCTCGCGGTGGCAGCCAGCGCCGTCTTCCTGCTGCGCCAGAACGTACTGGCCAGCTTCGGCGACTATGCCGTCGGCATCGAACTGGATCGCCTGGACGAGCTGTCGGCCGCGCTGGCGCGCCAGTACCGCGCCCGCGGCGGCTGGGACTTCATTCCGGGCGACGGACGCCAGGCCTGGATCGCGCGCGAGCTGGAACGCCTGCAGCAGGTGCGCGACAGCGGCTTGCCGCTGCAGCCTGTCCTGCCCGCCGCAGTTGCAGCCCCGGCAGCCCCGGCAGCCCCGGCACCTGCGGCGGCGCCCGCCCCACCGGCACCGCCCGCACCGCCCCCTCCGCCGCCACTGCCTGCGCCACGTGTGCTTGCAGGCGACGTCGCGCCCGATCCAGCTGTCCTGCTCGACGATGCTCCCCTTTCTCTGCCACGCCGCATCACCCTGCTCGACGCCGGCGGCAGCTATCTGGCCGGCCGTCCACCCGGCGCCGTGCCGCTGGTCCGGCGCGCGATCGAGGCGGGCGGCCGTACCGTCGGCTGGCTAGGGGTGGCGCGCGGCGCCCGTCCCAGCGACGCCATGGCCTATGCCTTCCTGGCGCAGCTGAGCAGCAGCCTGTGGCTGATCGCCGCGATGGCGGTGGCCCTGAGCGCGCTGGCGGCGGTCGGCCTTGCGCGCCATTTCCGGCGCCCCATCCGCGCGCTCGAGGATGGCGCCCGCCAACTGGCTGACGGCCGTTTCGACACCCGGCTGCCAAAGAGCCGCAGCGACGAACTGGGCGAATTGGCCCGCCATTTCAACGCACTGGCCGCCCGCCTGCAGGGCGCCGAGGACGCACGCCGCCAGTGGGTGGCCGACACCTCGCACGAACTGCGCACGCCGCTGGCGGTGCTGCGCGCCCAGCTGGAAGCGCTGCAGGACGGCGTGCGCAGCGCCACACCGGACACCTTAGAGGCCATGCTGCGCCAGGTGCTGGCCTTGAACAAGTTGATCGACGACTTGTACGCGCTGGCGCGGGCCGACGTCGGCGCCCTCGATTGCCGCCCGTTGCCGCTCGATTTGTGGCAGCTGGCCAGCGCCCAGGCGCGGGCATTCAAGGCGCGCCTGCTCGATGCCGGCCTGACGCTGGAACTCGGCCCCGCGCCCGATCGCGCCACCGTGCTGGCCGATCCCGACCGCATGCGCCAGGTGCTCGACAACCTGTTCGAGAACAGCCTGCGCTACACGGCGCCGGGCGGACGCGTGCACCTGCACGCGCATGCAGGCGACGGCCAGCTGACGCTGCACCTGGACGACAGCGCACCCGGCGTGCCGGACGCCGCGCTGGCGCACCTGGGCGAACGTTTCTACCGCGTCGACCAGTCCCGCAGCCGCGCCCACGGTGGCGCCGGCCTCGGCCTGGCGCTGTGCCGGCGCCTGCTTGAGGCCCAGGGCGCGACGCTCGCCTTCGCGCCGTCGCCGCTGGGCGGCCTGCGCGCCCTCATCACCTTCATGGAGGCTGCCGCGTGAACGCACGCATCGCCATCGTCGAGGACGAACCGGAACTGGCCGCGCTGGTGGCCGACTACGCGCGCGCCGCCGGCTACGAGCCCGAGGTCTTCCACGACGGCGCCCAGGCGCTGGCCGCCTTGCGCGCCGCGCCGCCGGCCCTGGTCGTGCTCGACCTGATGCTGCCGGGCCTGGATGGCCTGTCCCTGTGCCGCGCGCTGCGCGCCGAATCGAACCTGGCGGTGATCATGGTCACGGCGCGGGTCGAGGAAATCGATCGCCTGCTCGGCCTGGAAGCCGGCGCCGACGATTACCTGTGCAAGCCCTTCAGCCCACGCGAGCTGATGGCACGGATCAAGGCGATCCTGCGCCGCAGCGGCCGTGCCGCACCGGTGCTCAGCGTCGATGCGGACGCGCGCCGCATTCTGGTACACGGCAAGCCGCTGGACCTGACGCCGAGCGAGTACGGCATTCTGGCCGCACTGGCGCGCCGTCCCGGCCAGGTGTTTTCGCGCGCCCGGCTGCTCGACCTGGCGCGCGAAGGCAATGCCAACCCGGAGGCCAACGACCGCGCCATCGACAGCCACGTCAAGAACCTCAGGCGCAAGCTGGAGGCGGCGCTGCCCGGGGTGGAGGCAATCCACTCGATCTACGGACTCGGCTACCGCTTCGATCTGTAATACCCGGCGTCTCCAAATTTCCTCCACATTCGGGCCGCACCATGGATTCCGTTGCCCCACTGTTCAGGAGAATCCATGAAACGCCTCACCTTGCTTCAAGCTGTCCTGTTACTCGCCCTCCCCGCCGCCGGTGCCCACGCCGCCCCGGACAAGCAGGTGCACGTGCGCACCCACTGCATTGGACCGAAAGAGACATGCCCGCCTCCACCTCCACCGCCGGAGCCGCCAGCGCCACCGGTTCCAGGCGTGCATCCTGCACCGCCTGCGCCGCCGGCCCTGCCTGCACTCCCCGCGCCACCGGCCCCACCAGCGCCACCAGCGCCACCGCCGGCCCCGCCCGAACCGTTCTGACCGAGCGGCCGGCACGCCTCGACATGGGCCGGCCTATACCTTATGCTGGCCGCATGTCGTCCCCATCACTGCCGAACCAGGCCGTCGCCGATTCCGATCCGCGGCCAGTCCCGCCGCGCGAACCCGAACTGGAAGACTGCTGTGGCAGCGGCTGCGTCATGTGCGTGTTCGATGCCTGGCAGATCGCCGTCGAGCGTTACGAAGCGGCCCTGCTCGCCTGGCAGGCGCGCCATCCGGAACAGCCGAACTAGGCTGCTCCGTTCAGTGGCGAACAATCAAAGCGGCGCGCCGTCATTACAATCCTTGCATCTGCAACGGATGTGGAGGCGTTCGTCATGTTTGACATGGATTTGCCCTGGTGGGAATTCGTCGCGCGCGGCGCGATCGTTTATCTGGCGCTGCTGGTAATGGTAAGGTTGTCGGGACGGCGCACCATCAGCCAGCTGACGCCTTTCGACCTGCTGGTCGTGATGCTGCTGTCGGAAGCCGTATCGAACGGCTTGTCCGGCGGCGACGATTCCGTCAGCGGCGGCCTGATCATCGCCGCCACGCTGATCGTGCTGAATGCCAGCATCGGCATCCTGTCCGCCTACAGCCGCAAGATGGAAAACCTGTTCGACGGCGATACCCTGCTGCTCGGGCGCGACGGCGTGTTCTTCGACAAGGTGGTCAAGCGCAGCCGCATTGGCGAATCCGACATCGAACAGGCCTTGCGCCAGGCCGATTGCGCGCGCCACGAGATGCAATGCGCCTTTCTGGAGGCCGATGGCAGCATCACCATCATGAAACGGGCGCTGGCCACCGACCATGCCCGGACCTGAGCCTTTCCGAATCCCACTCTCCGCTGAGCATTATCTCAGCCGTATGGTGTGACCCTCCGCGCGCGCCTGGTGCTAAGTTTTTGCGCAGCACTCCAGGACGGGGTGCATCGCAGGACTTAGCTCAACAGGAGAGTTCCATGAAACATGTTCTGTCAGTTCTCGCACTCGCGGCGACCGCCAGCCTGGCCGTCCCGGCCTTTGCGCAGGCGGTTCCCACCTGGCGCGCGGTCGCCAGCGGCCAGGCCGAGGAACCGCCCAACGCGTCGGCCGGCAACAGCCTGACGACGATCGAAATCAACGGACGTCAGTTGCTGGTCGATGCGCCTTTCCGTGACCTTACCGGCACCACCATCATGGCCCACATCCATTGCTGCACCACGGAGTCCTTCCGCGGCGTGGCGCCGGTGGTCGTCCCCTTCGAAGGCTTCCCGACCGGCGTGCGCGCCGGCGACTACAGCGCCGCCATCCCGCTGAACGTGGAAACGTCCTATGATCCGGCCTTCCTCGCGGCCAACGGCGGCACCGTGCAGGGCGCCTATTCGGCGCTGGTCGACGGCATCAATGCCAACGAAGCCTACGTCAACATCCACACCTCGGCCTATCCGAACGGCGAGATCCGCGGCTTCCTGGTGGCGGCGCCGATTCCGGAACCCGGTGAATGGGCGATGCTGGGTGCCGGCCTGGCCGGGATGTTGTGGATGGGGCGGCGGCGCCGGGAGGAGCTGCCGCTGGGTGTGAAGATCTAGGCGCGTCCGGCAAGCAGCTTGGCCCAGGACGGGATCGCCGCCTGCCAGAACGCTGCCAGCGAGGCCTTGCCTGTCATGGCCTCGCTGGCACTTATGTCCAGGCCGAGGAAGCGGGCCGCGTCACGCAACGCGGCCACCGCCGCCGCTTCGTCGCCCGGCTGCACCGCCAGCGCGCCGCTTTGCTTGGACAGTTTTTCGCCATGCTCGTTGCGCACCACCGGCACGTGCAGGTAGCGCGGGGTCGGCAGCCCGAGCAAGCCTTGCAGGTGGATCTGGCGCGGCGTCGAATCCAGCAGATCGGCACCGCGCACCACGTCGGTCACGCCCTGCTCCGCGTCGTCCACCACCACCGCGAGCTGATAAGCCCAGTAGCCGTCGGCGCGCTTCAGCACGAAATCCCCGGATTCCAGCGCCAGGCATTGCGTCACCCGTCCGGCGAAGCGGTCGATGAAGGTGACCAGGTCGTGGCCGGTGTCGGGCACACGCAGGCGCAGGCTGCGTGCGGCGCGTCCCGGTGCCAGCCCGTCGCGGCAGGTGCCGGGGTAGATGGCGGCGCCGTCCGGGCCGACGCCCAGGCGCGAATCGGCGATCTCGCGCCGGTTGCAGCCGCAGCCGTACACCGCGTCGGCCAGGCGCCCGCGCGCCGCTTCATATAAATGCTTGCGCCGGCTCTGCCATACCACTTCGCCATCGCTGTCCATGCCCAGGCGGTGCAGCAGCGCCAGGATGTCCTCGGCGGCGCCGGGCACGCTGCGGCCTTCGTCGATATCCTCGATGCGTACCAGCCAGGTGCCGTGATGAACGCGCGCGTCGAGGTAGCTGGCCACGGCCGCGACCAGCGAACCGGCGTGCAGCGGGCCGGTGGGTGACGGCGCGAAGCGGCCGACATAGGGTTGGGAAGCCTTGATGAGGATGCTCACTGCAATGCGCATGTTGCTACGGTCTGGAAGGCGCCACCTTAGCATATCGGTACGGTTCCCGTGCGGGCTGATGGCCCCCTTCCGCTTTCGCGGGTTCCGCGTGTCGGTTAGTTGCAAATAAATGGGAACAGGCCTTGGGCCGGCCCTGTCTTAGCGCGCGCCTGCTGCTATGATTCGAGTTCCGATTTCGCCGATGATTCCCATGTGCGTCAACTACAAGCCCCCGCTGCCCGAACAACTCGACATGGTCCTCGGCGCGCTGGTCGACCTCTACCGCGACTGGGACTGGGCCCGTGAAACCTGGAAGGATTACGACGCCCCGATCGTGCGCGCCGACGCCCGTGGCGGGCGCGAATTGTGCCTGGCCAGCTACGGCATGGTGCCGCGCCGCCACATCCCTCAGGGCGTCAAAGTGTTCGACACCATGAATGCGCGCGCCGAATCGATCGCCGAAAAACGCTCGTTCGCACCCGCCTGGCACCGCACCCAGCTGTGCGCAGTGCCGATGCATTGCTTCTACGAACCGAATTACGAAAGCGGCCGCGCCGAGCGCTTCGGCATCGGCATGCAGGACGAGGCCCTGTTCTTCGTGGCCGGCCTGTGGCGCGAATGGGCCGAGCCCGGCGGCAAGCGCGCCACCTCTTTCACCCAGATCACCATCAACGCCGACGAGCATCCGCTGATGCAGCGCTTCCACAAGCCGGACGACGAAAAACGCGCGCTGGTGATCCTGCCACCGGAAGACGTCGATGCCTGGCTGCAGTGCCGCAGCCCCGAGCTGGCGCGCAACTTCCTGCGCCACACGCCGGCCGCGGCGATGAAAGCCTGGCCGGCGCCGAACACGGTGCGCAAGGCTGCGGCAAAGCCGGAAACAGCCGCGCCCGCCGTGCAGGGAAGCCTGTTCTAGCCTGATTGCCTAGCCGCCCTTGGCCGCCTTGGCCGCGTTGGCTTCGGCGGCCTTGATCAGCCCGGTCACCTGGTCGGCCACTTCATTGGGCACGGCAATCGACAGCTGGTAATGCAGGATCTCGAAGCCGCTCGCCGTCTTGCGCAGCACGCCGCTGGCCATGCAGTGGCCCATGTTCTCGGTGTCGAGCAATTCGTCGAACCAGACCAGCTTGCCGCCGTCGGCGACATGGACGTTGCGGCGCGTGGCGTGAAAGGTCCAGGCCGACTTTTTCCCCTCGAAATACTTGCGTCCCCAGGCGCGGAAAGCCTCGCGCTGCCACAGCTCGCTGCGGTCGGTGCCGATGTAGACGCCGTCGGCCGCCATCTTGTCGAAATAGACCATGCGCGCGTGGGCGGCATCGTCGTGCCAGCCGTCGACGAAGGCGTTCACTTGCTTGACTAAAGCAGGACCCGGTTCGGCAGCCTGGGCCAGGCCGGTGAACAACAAACAGCATGCCAGCAGCAAGGATCGGATCATCGCGTCTACCTTTGTCGAGAAAAGCATATTGTACTTTTGAAATGACACCGTTTGCGCAAGCGAGCCAGGCTTAAGAAAGTTGGTGTACATTTGTTCAGTATCGATTTGCAAACGTCGGGACAAATGGATGACATGCATCGTTAAATACCAGGCCCACGCGGGCATGCTGCTGCTGGCGTTTGCCGCTTCCCTGATGGCTGTCGCCCAGGAGTCGACCGGGCTAGCGGTCACCGGCAAGATACCGTCCGCGCTCCAGTTCAAGGATGAGGCGATCGCGAAAGCGGTGCGCGAGACGCTGGCAGAGTCGAAAGACAAGGAGAAAGACAAGAACAGGATCGGCACCACCTCGGCCAACCTGGCCGCCCACGCGCCTTTGCGAGCGGACAGGTACGACGCATTCGGACAGCAGTTCTCTGCAGCGCAGGTACCGCGCTGCATCGGTCCCGACCCCTTGAAACACGTGCCCACCAGCACAGTCATCCGCAGCAAGACGCTGGGCGACTGGGTCGTCGGCGTCGGAGGGATCTTCGCGGCGCCGTTCTGGGGCTATGCCGCCCTGACCGGGAAATGCAGATGAGGACGGCCGATCAAGCCTTGCGCAGGTCGGCCAGGAGCTGCTCGGTGCTGCGCACGCGGCCCATCAGCGGGAACATGTTCTCGACGGTCCACTGGTGCGCGCCTTCGCCGATCGACGACATCGCATCCTCGGCAAACACCAGGTCGTAGCCAAGGTCGTGCGCCACGCGCGCGGTCGACTCGACGCCGATGTTGGTCGCGATGCCGGTCAGGACGATATCCTTCACGCCGCGGCGGCGCAGGATCTGGTCGAGCTCGGTCGCATGGAAAGCGCCCCACTGGCGCTTGGTGACCAGGAAATCGCCTTCCTGCATGCCTGCTTCCGGGACGATGTCGCTCGGGTTCGGCGGAATGAACTTCAGGCCGGGCAGGCCGCGGTCGGCTTCATGCGCGACCAGTTCGCCGACGCTGACGCGCACGTAGACGATGGTGGCGCCGGCGGCGCGGAAGGCGTCGGCCAGGCGCACGGAATTGGCGAGCACCTGCTCGGGCGTGTGGGGCGCCAGTTCGCGCGCGACATTGCCGTGCTGGAGGTCGATCAAGACCAGGGCGGTGGTCTGGGGGTTCAGGGTGGTGCTCATGCTGGACTCGCAAAAAGAAATGAAGAGTTCCCCGGCATCGGAATGGCAAGGGAAGGCAGGAAGGATAGCAGAGGACGCGTTTGCGCGTTGCCAGCGTCCCTATCCTGCGCCTGCCACTGCTTCAGGCCCGGCGCGCCACCTGCAATTGGCGCACTTCCGGCACCTGTGCCACTTCGCGCGGCATCCCGAGCGCCACCGCGAACGGCAGCAGGAAGGGATACAAGTCCCAGACCACGCGGCCGTCGGCATGGCCGCCCAGCGCCGCATGCAAGCCCGGCAGCACCATCAGCACCATCAGCACCAGCAGACCGCGCAGCGGCCGGATCCGTGCCGGCGCATCGCGTAGCCCGGCCAGCGCCAGCGGTAACACGAAGCCGGCGCAGGCACCCAGCGACAGCAGATGGTCCCAGTCGGCCAGCCCTGCATGTTCCGGCGCCAGCAATGAGCCAGCAAATGCAGCCGCAGCCGCCGGCGTCATCCATAGATGCAAGGCGGCGACCCAGCCGATGGCCGCACCTAGCGCCGTGCCCATGCGCACCTTGCTCACCTGGCCGCTCGCAGCCAACCAAGCCAGCAGCAGGATATCTTCTTCACGGATCGCGGTGCCGGCCAGCGCAGCCGCCAGCGCCAGGCCAGGGCGTCCGGTCAGTACGCCGAACACGAACAGCATGCGCATGCAGATCGATCCCGGCTCGACCAGCACGGCCGGCGCATACCACACCGCCGGCAGCGACAGGATGACGAGCAGCCCGGCCGCCAGCGCGCGCTGGGTACCGAAACCGAGGCGGCGCACGGTAGCCGTGGCCAGCAACGCGGTGGCGGTGACGAAGATCCAGTTGAGGGTGGCAAACACGTGGTGCAGCTCGCCCGGCAGCGCACTCGCGAGGGCCGGCAAGCCGAGCCGCCAGGCGAAGGGCGACGACACCTCCGCCAGCGGCATGGCGCCGCGCAGCCAGCGCGCCAATTCCAGATAGGCGGCGGATTCGGGAAGGGCGACGCCCCAGCGTCCCATCATCATGACCAGCGCAAGCAAGGCATAGCCCCCGATGACGAGAGGCCAGTTGAAATGACGCGGAATGCGGTACACGTTGCCGGGGAGCTGAGCCATGCTGCTGGAATCGAGTTCAGACAGAATCAGCATAGCCAAACCTTGCATTTTCGTCCATTTTGCTCGTGCAACAGGCAGCGCTGAGTTGTACGCCTGCGCGTGGACTCGCCTGCGCGCATGGAATCGTGGATAATCGCGTGCATGAACGATACTACCCAATCCCCTACCCCAAGCAACGAGCAGGCCCCTCCCCTGCCCGACCGTCTGTCCATCGACCCGAAGAGCCCGCACCACAATGCGGACGTCTTCCAGCGCCCGGTCGGCATCCGTTTCAACGGCAAGGAGCGCGTCGACGTCGAGGAATACTGCATCAGCGAAGGCTGGATCAAGGTCGCCGCCGGCAAGACCCTGGACCGCAAGGGCCGTCCGATGCTGATCAAGCTGAAGGGCACGGTCGAGGCTTATTACCAGGACTGATTTTTTCGCGCTTTCTTGAAGACGGCTGCCTGAGCGATCCGGCGGCCGTTTTGTTTTTCAAAGTGGCGCGGGCGGTGTAGGCACCCCGCGCCCACCCTACGAACAATCTGCCGCACTGACCCATAAAAAAAAGCGAGCCCGCAGGCTCGCTTTCATGGACGGCTGACTAGCCGCGATTAACGCTTGTCGATCGCAGGCACATCGCGCACGGTCGAACCGACGAACAGCTGGCGCGGACGGCCGATTTTCTGTTCCGGATCGGCGATCATTTCGTTCCACTGGGCGATCCAGCCGATGGTACGGGCCATCGCGAAGATACCGGTGAACAGCGAGACCGGGATGCCCAGGGCCGACTGCACGATGCCCGAGTAGAAGTCGACGTTCGGGTACAGCTTGCGCGACACGAAGTATTCGTCGTTCAGGGCGATC